>Ga0302325_10000178_pt1 | contig 182924 bp, 174 predicted proteins | sample Palsa_T0_2_FD_201948 | JGI IMG/M metagenome (GOLD analysis project Ga0302325, IMG submission 201948) | Peat permafrost microbial communities from Stordalen Mire near Abisko, Sweden - Palsa_T0_2 | ecosystem: Environmental > Terrestrial > Soil > Palsa > Peat permafrost | place: Sweden: Abisko...
CAAGAGCAGCCCCGGCAAACACCTCGTCCTCGTGTTCGATGTCGATGTTGCCTCGATAGCCGACTTCGACCAGGGCCGAGATGAACTTGGGCCAGTCCACCAGTCCAAATCCCGGCGCGCGAAACCGCCACCACCCGTTGCCAAAGCCGCCGATCTCTCCGATCGCCTGTCCGAACCAACCGAGTCGTCCGCGACGGATCTCGTCGATGTCGGCGTCCTTGGCGTGAACGTGGAAGATGCGTTCGCCGAAGTCCAAGACAGCTCGCACGTAGTCGATACCGAGGTACACCATATGTGACGGATCGAGCTCGATACCCAGCGCGGGCGAGGGAACGGCCTTGAACATCGCTTCCCAGATCTCCGGGCTGTAGGCGATGTTCTCACCGCTCCGAGTCTTGTGATCGATCATCGGACAGTTCTCGATCGCGATCCGGATGCCTAGTTCGCCGGCACGCTCGCAGAAGCCGGTGAAGATCTCGGCAAAGGGCTCGAGCGAATCCTCGACGGACGCGCCGGGGATCTGACCAGCGAAGGTGCTAACCGTGTCAACCTTCATACGGTCGGCGAGTTCGAGAACCTTCCCGAAGTAGCGGCGATGTTCCGCTGCCTCCCGCTTGTCGGGATGGAGGTAATTGACGTAGTAGCCAAGCCCGGAGATCTCGATGTCTCGCTGGTCAAGGTCTCTACGCACCTCCGCGATCCACTCGTCGCTTGCCGTGTCCGGGTTCAGCGACGTATGAGGCCAGACGGCCAGCTGGAGGGAGCGAAAGCCTGTCTCCTGCGCAAAACGTGCGATCCCCGCCGAATAAACGGTCAAAAAGCCAAGCCTCACTGCGGATCCTCCTATCGACCATGGCCTCTGCGTACGCCGACCCGACATCCTACGCAAGGATCTGCGCAACTCAAGCACACTTATGACCATTTCGGACATAACCGGACCCCAATATGACCGGACCTAGACAACTTTCGTCCAAATCTGACGTATGATCGCTTGGTGGCTGCGAACGTCTCCCGGCTGCCGCCGTTACAGCGGAAGATCCTCGGCGTTGCCGTGCGCGGCGGCCCGCTGTCGCGAGCCGACCTGGCCCGCCGGGTCGGGTCCAGCCGGTCCCGAGTCTCACCCGAGATTGGGCGGATGCTCGCGGACGGACTGCTCGTCGAGTGTGGACGTGGCGCCTCCACGGGCGGTCGCCGGAGCATGCACCTTAGTCCGGGAGGGGTCGACGTGGCGGTGCTCGCCGGCGCCGACATCGACACGGACGGAGCCTCGGTCGCGATCACCACGCTCGATGGATCGGTCGTAGGGGCCGAGCGCGTCATCACGTCGGCGGCTGACCCGAAGCGCACGCTCGCCCTCGTCGTGCGGATGCTCAAGCGGTGCCTGCCGCAAGAGCGTGGCCCTCTCGTGGCTCTCGGCGTCTCGGTGCCCGGCGACATCGATCCGGCCACCGGCGTCATCGCATCGGCACCGACACTGCCGCGGTGGGTTGGCCTCTCGATCGGTGCGGAGTTCGCCGGCCGCGTCGGTGTCCGTACCTACGTCGATAACGACGTCAACGTCCTGGCGCTCGCCGAAGCGACCCTGCCGGCCGCCGAGCGCGTTCTTGATGACACTTTCCTCGTCGTCGAGATCACCAGCGGCGTCGGTTGCGGCATCGTCATCGACGGAGTTGTCTTCCGCGGGAGCAGCGGTGTCGCCGGGGACATCGGGCACATCGCGGTCGATCCCTCCGATGGCACGCTGTGTGCCTGCGGGAATCGCGGCTGTCTCGAGGCGATCGCGTCGGCACCCGCGATCATCCAAGCCGCCTCGGCGCTCGGTCACGACGGGGAGTCGGTCACGCTGGAGACGATCAGTCACTCGGCGCAGGCGGGCAGTCCAGAGGTGTGCAGCCTCCTGCGCACCGTCGGCGGCCATCTCGGCTTTGTCCTGGCCGGCCTGGTCTCTTTCTTCAATCCCGCGGCGGTCATCCTGAGAAGCGGCATACCTGGTGGGGAGGAACTGCTGCTAAACGCCGTGCGGCAGCGCATCTACGAGCGATCGCTACCCGCCTCCACGCGCCGGCTGCAGGTGCTGCCGTCCCGCCTCGGCGAGGGCGCCGGTGCCTTGGGCGCGGCGATCCTCGCCGGCCAGGGCTTCCTGGGGATGGCCGGTTCCGTGCCGGAGTCCAGGCCGACTCGACAGTGACGCGGCATGCACCTGCCCGTCAGGCCCGGTTCTCGCACATCTGAGCCGCAGCGCGACTAGGCTCGTGCAGCTGCCGGCGTCCTTCGCACCTCTACGCCATCCGTCTTGGCGGTTGGTGTGGGGGTGCTGTTTCGCCTCGAACCTTGGAACCTGGATACAGATCGTCGGCGCTCAATGGCTGATCGGATCGCTGAGCTCGAGCACGGTGGATGTGGCGTTGGTGCCGACAGCCTTCAGCCTTCCGTTCCTCGTGCTCGCGCTTCCGTCCGGAGCGCTAGGGGACATCCGCGACCAAGGCTCGATGCTGATCGCCGGCCAGTTCGCAATGACGCTCGCGGGAGCGGGGCTGGCGCTCGTGGCGGTCACCCACGTGGCAACACCCCCGCTCGTGTTGGCGCTGATGACGGGTCTCGGCGCGGGCCAGGCGCTCGCCACGCCGTCGTGGTTGGCGCTCCAGCGCACACTGCTGCCATTCGACGAGATCGCGCCCGGTGCCGCCCTTGACGGAGTGGGCGGCGCGGTAGCGCGCGCGGCGGGACCCGCGATCGGTGGCCTCCTCGTCTTGCTCGGTGGGCCGAGTGTCGCTTTCCTGGTCAACGCCGCGCTTTCGCTCGCAGTCGGCGTCGTGCTCATCCGACGGTGCCCGCGGGCGCCGGCGGCCACCCGAACCGAAAGCATTCCGGCCGCGATCCGCGCCGTAACGCAGTACGTGAGGAGGACACCTGTACTGCGCACAGTGCTGATACGTGGTGGTGTCTTCTCTACGTTCGCCGGCGCGCCTTGGGCGCTGCTTCCCCAGATCGCCCGGCACCGCCTCGAGCTAGGGGCCGCTGGGTACGGGGCACTGCTCGGATGTGCGGGCCTGGGTGCCGCACTGGCGGCCGCGATACTCCCCGCACTGCACGGCCGCTTCGGCACCCGACGTGTACTGGCGGGCGCCTTCCTCGTCGCGGCGCTCGGATGCGCGGACCTCGGTTGGACGAGCGGGACCGTTCCCGCCATCGGAGGCCTGCTCCTCATCGGCGGCGCATGGGTAGGTGTGATCGCGCTACTCGACGCCACCGCCCAGACCACGATCTCCGAGCGCATGCGCGCACGCGGTCTGGCGGTATATGAAACGTCCTTGCAGGGCGGCGTCGCCGTGTCCGGCGTGGTCTGGGGGTCGGTCGCCGCTGTCGGTAGCGCACGGCTGGCGCTCAGCCTGGTGGCGATCGGATTGCTGGTCAGCCGCTTGGCGTGGATTCGTCAGTAGCCCGGCGCCAGCGGTGGGGTTGGGGAGCTGGGGAGTTCACACCCTTGACCCTAACGGGCAACCACCATACCATTTCCCCATGACGCCCGACGAGCTGAAGACCGCCGTTGACGACGGCACCATCGACACCGTCCTCCTCGCCATCACCGATATGCAGGGCCGCCTGCAGGGTAAGCGCCTGACCGGGCGTCACTTCGTCGACGAGGTGCTCGCGCACGGCGCCGAGGGGTGCAACTACCTGCTCGCCGTGGACGTGGAGATGAACACTGTCGAGGGTTACGCGATGTCCTCCTGGGAGGGCGGGTACGGCGACTTCGTCATGCGGCCGGACCTCGACACCCTGCGCCCGATTCCGTGGCACGAAGGGACCGCCCTGTGTGTGGCCGACGTGGTGTGGGCGGACGGCTCGGATGTCGTGGCCTCGCCGCGTCAGATCCTGCGCCGGCAGCTCGCGCGCCTGGCCGAGCGGGGCTGGACGGCCAACGCGGCGACCGAGCTCGAATTCATCGTCTTTCGTGACGGCTACGAGGAGGCGTGGCACAAGGGCTATCGCGGCCTCGAGCCGGCCAACCTCTACAACATCGACTACTCGCTGCTCGGCACGGCGCGGATCGAGCCGCTGATCCGGCGCATCCGCAACGACATGGCCGGTGCCGGCATGGTCGTCGAGAACTCCAAGGGGGAGTGCAACTTCGGCCAGCACGAGATCAACTTCCGCTACGCCGACGCGCTCACCGCCGCCGACGAGCACGCGATCTACAAGAACGGCGCCAAGGAGATCGCCGCCCAGGAGGGCATGTCGATCACCTTCATGGCCAAGTACAACGAGCGCGAGGGCAACTCGTGCCACGTGCATCTGTCACTCGCGACCGAGGACGGCGTCAGCGCGTTTGCGCGCGACCGTGCCGTGTTCGAGCGCTTCCTCGCCGGCCAGCTCGAGTGCCTGCGCGAGCTCACGCTCCTGCTCGCCCCCAACATCAACTCCTACAAGCGCTTCCAAGCCTCGAGCTTCGCGCCCACCGCGGTGGCGTGGGGGCACGACAACCGCACCTGCTCGCTGCGCGTGGTGGGCCACGGCGAGGGGCTGCGGGTCGAGAACCGCCTCGCGGGCGCCGACGTCAACCCCTACCTCGCGCTCAGCGCCATGATCGCCGCCGGGCTGCACGGCATCGAGCACGAGCTCGAGCTCGAACCTCCGCACGAAGGCAACGCCTACGTGTCGGACAAGCCGCGCGTCCCGAGCACGCTGCACGCCGCGCGCGAGCTCTTCGCCGCCTCCGGGGTCGCGCGTGACGCCTTCGGCGCCGAGGTCGTCGAGCACTACCTGAACCACGCCGACATCGAGCTGCGCGCGTTCGAGGCGGCGGTCACCGACTGGGAGCGCTACCGCGGGTTCGAGCGTCTATGACGCTCGCCGTGATCGAGCCCGCGACCGAGCGGGTACTCGCCGAGCTGCCCCAGGCTGGCGTGGAGGAGGCAGACGCCGCGGTGGCGCGCGCAAAGGAGGCCTTCCCCGGCTGGCGCGCGATCGCGCCGCGCGAGCGCAGCCGGATCCTGCACCGGCTCGCGGATGCGCTCGAGGCGGGCGTGGAGCAACTGGCCGAGCTCGAGGCGCGTAACGTGGGCAAGCCGATCGGCGATGCGCGTGGTGAGATGGCGATGGTGGTCGAGACGTTCCGGTACTACGCGGGGGCGCCCGAGCGACTGCTCGGGGACACGATCCCGGTCGCCGGCGGTGTCGACCTGACGTTCCGCGAGCCGCTCGGGGTGGTCGCACTGATCGTGCCGTGGAACTTCCCACTGACGATCGCGGCGTGGAAGCTGGGCCCGGCGCTGGCGGCGGGAAACACCGTGGTGCTAAAGCCCGCCGAGCTGACACCGCTGACCGCACTCGAGCTCGAGCGCATCGCCGTCGAGTCAGGAGTTCCAGAAGGGGTCTTGAACGTGGTCGTCGGTCCAGGGCGCGTGGTCGGGGAACGGCTGGTCGAGCATCCGGACGTTGCCAAGGTCGCGTTCACCGGCTCGACCGAGGTCGGGCGCCGGATCGCGCAGGTGGCGGCCGGGACGATCAAGCGCGTGACCCTTGAGCTTGGCGGCAAGTCCGCGAATATCGTCTTCGCAGATGCCGACATCGAGCGTGCCGCGGAGGCGGCACCGATGGCCGTGTTCGGCAACGCCGGCCAGGACTGCTGTGCGCGGTCGCGGATTCTCGTCGAGCGCTCGGTGCTCGACGAGTTCATGTCCGAGCTCGAGCGGCACGTGCTCGCGCTCCGGGTCGGCGATCCGCTCGACGAGAGCACGGAGATCGGACCACTGATCTCGAGCAGCCACCGCGAGACCGTTGCTTCATTTCTCGCTGACGGCGCGCCGGTCGCAGTGCGGGGCAGCGCCCCGGATGGCCCCGGCTACTGGTTCGCGCCGACTGTCCTCGGGCCGCTCGACAATCGCGACCGAGCGGCCAGGGAGGAGATCTTCGGGCCGATCGCGTGCGTGATCCCGTTCGCCGGCGAGGATGAGGCGATCCGTCTCGCCAACGACACGATCTATGGGCTGTCGGGCTCGATCTGGACGCGCGACGGCGCGCGGGCGCTCCGCGTCGCTCGGGCGATCGACACAGGTGTGCTTTCGATCAACTCGAACAGCTCGGTTCGTGTCGCGACGCCCTTCGGCGGCTTCAAGCAGTCCGGCGTCGGTCGCGAGCTCGGCCCCCACGCGCTCGAGCACTACACCGAGGTCAAGAACGTCTATTACGCGACGGAGGCCCACTGATGGCCGGACGGCTCGACGGCAAGGTCTGCGTGATCACCGGCGCGGCCGGCGGCATCGGCGCCGCCAGCGCCGCCCTGTTCATGGACGAGGGCGCGACCGTGGTGGGCGTCGACGCCCTCGACGGCGCCCCCGGGCAGCTCGCGCTCCAGGTCGACGTCACCGACGAGCAGGGCGTCCGGGCCCTGTACGAGGACGTCGCCGCGCGCTACGGCCACATCGACGTCCTCTTCAACAATGCGGGCATCTCGCCCCCCGACGACGCCTCCATCCTCGACACCGAGCTCGACGCCTGGCAGCGTGTCCAGGACGTCAACCTGAGGAGCGTGTTCCTGTGCTGTAAGTACGGGCTCCCGCACCTCCTGGCCGCGGGCGGCGGGTCGGTCATTAACACGGCTTCCTTCGTCGCCGTGATGGGCGCCGCCACCTCGCAGATCTCCTACACGGCGTCCAAGGGTGCGGTCCTGTCGCTCTCGCGCGAGCTCGGCGTCGAGTTCGCGCGTCAGGGCGTGCGCGTGAACGCGCTCTGCCCGGGTCCGGTCAACACGCCACTGCTGCGGGAGCTGTTCGCCAAGGACCCCGAGAAGGCGGCACGACGGCTTGTCCACGTTCCGATCGGGCGCTTCGCCGAGGCGCGTGAGATCGCCTCCGCGGCGCTGTTCCTTGCCAGCGATGAGTCCTCGTACGTGAACGCGACGACGTTCCTCGTCGACGGCGGGCTCTCGGGCGCTTACACGACGCCGCTGTAGGCGGCGCCGGCGCCGGCGCTACAAACGCGCCGGCGCGGCGTGCGCGGTGGCGCCCGGCTCGTCGACCGTGCGCACCGGGCCCTTGAACGTGTGCTTTGCTCGGGCCTCCCACGCGATCCAGACCCCAAGGATCACGACAATCATGACCAGCGGCGCGTAGTTGAAGCTGCTCCAGCTGAAGGCGCTGTTCCACGGGACCGCGGCGGGCGTCGTCGGCAGGCTGAAGATGATCACACACAGCCCGACCCAGACGATCGCGATCAGGTTGATCCACCGGTAGTGCTTGCCGAGGTTCCAGACGCCCGCCTCGAACTTGTCGCCCATCCGCCAGCGGAGGAAGACGGGCAGGATGTAGGCGATGTAGAGGCCGATCGTCGTGATCGACGTCACCGCGAAGAACGCGACCGGGAGCCCGGCCTTGTTACCGAAGATCGCCGGGATCGTGATCACGAGCGCACAGACGACAACGAACAGGACCGACCAGGTCGGCGTACGGTGCTGATTCAGGCGTCGCCACAGATTGTGGCCGGGCACGGCGCCGTCGCGGGAGAACGCGAAGACCATCCGCGACGCGGCCGCGACGCAGCCCATCCCGCAGAACAGCTGGCCGACGGTCGAGATATCGAGCACGAGCTTCGCAAGCCCCGTGCTGAGCGCCGATTCGATCACCGGAACGGTGCCGCCACCGCCCTTGTTGATCGCGGCGACGTGCGTCGCTGCGAACGTGATGGCGAGCAGCAGCGCCCAGCCGCCGACCGCTGAGTACGCGATCGACGTCCAGAGTCCTCGGGGCGCGGCCCGCTCCGCGTTGCGGGTCTCCTCCGAGAGGTGGGCCGAGGCGTCGTAGCCCGTGAACGTGTACATCGTCAGCAGGAAGCCGATCGGCAGGATGAACAACCAGTAGAAGCCGCCCGAGACGCTGCCGCCGTGGAAGCCGCTGTTGTTGTTCCGCTGGCCGAACACGAACGAGGCGCTCTGATGCGAGGACGGGCCGAAGATCAGCACCGCGACGATTACGACGACGCCACCGAGCATCCACCAGGCCGAGACCCGGTTCAGGAGCGCGACCAGCGGCGAGGAGAAGACGTTGATCAGGCCGTGGGCGGCCAGGATCAGGAAGAACAGGATGAACGTGTGGTGCAGGCCCGCCGAGAGGCTCGTGGTCGTGAAGTTGAGGATGAAGTTGACGTTGTAGAGGGCGAGCACCGAGTTCAGGAAGGACGCGGCGCCGTAGTCGACCGCGGCGGTGATCGCGACGAGGCCAATCAGGTTGAACCAGCCGGTGAACCACGCCCAGCGAACGCCGCCGAGACGGTACGCCCAGTAGTAGATGCCGCCCGCTGTCGGGAACTTCGAGGCGAGCTCGGCCATCGAGAGTCCGACGAGGAGGACGAGGACGCTGATCACCGGCCAGCCGATCGAGATCGCGATCGGACCGCCGTTGTTCCACGCCTGCCCGTAAGTGGTGAAACAGCCGCTCAGGATGCAGATGATCGTGAGCGAGATCGCGAAATTGGAGAACCCGCTCCAGCCGCGCGTCAGCTCCTGCTTGTAGCCGAGCTCGGCTAGCCTGCGCTCGTCATCCGAAAGGGTCACAGCGGCGCTTGTATCCGACATGTCAGTCCCCGGTTGGTTGGCGTGGGCCCTCCGCGCGCGCATTTATATAAATGGTCTGGTCTAATGTCAAATAAAGCTCGATACGTCGAGCGAGGGCCCCCGGCGACCCCTTCAGCCGAGGAAACCGCGGATCAGGTTCGCGGTCGCGTCGATGTGCACCTCCATCAGCTGGCGGGCGCGTGCCGGCCGCCCACCCTGGATGGCGCGGACGATCGCGGTGTGCTGCTTGTCCGAGTGCTTCAATGACGCCTCGACGATCGGGAAAGCTCCGAGCAGGTCGCTGAGCTGAGTCTGCACGCGGGCGATCGCGTCGACCAGCGAGGGGGAGCCGGTGAGCTCGGCGATCGCGAGATGAAGCCGCAGGTCGCGGGCGCGATATTCATCCTTGACGGCGCCCGCGGCGTCCGCCGCGAGCGTGGTCAGGTGGCCCGCGTCGAAATCGCCCACTCGCTCGGCGGCGAGCTGTGCCGCCGACGGCTCGAGCGCGCGGCGGAACTGAAGCCGGTCGACCAGGCCTTCGCCCATCTCGAGGATGGCGCGTTTGGCCGTGCTTGCCGACGCTGAGGTGCCGTTGCGCTGCGTGACATACGCGCCGCCGTTACGGCCCCGGCGCGACTCGATGTAGCCGCCCTGCTCGAGCGCCCGGAGTGCCTCGCGGAGCGTTACGCGGCTGATCCCGAGCTGCGGGGCGAGCTGACGTTCTGGCGGAAACCGCTCGCCGGGCGCAACGACTCCGAGCTTGATCGCGTGCGCGAGGCGCTCGACGGTCTCCTCAAAGGTGTTCCGGGCCGCAACCGGACGGAAGATCAGCTTATCGAGCTCGGGTGCCCGCACCGAAGCCATCGTGGCGAGCCTAGCACCGGGACCGGGTGCGGCGGCGGCCTCACTGCGGCTGAAGGCTCGAGGCGAGCGCCCGGCGAAGCGCGCGATAAGTGGTGTCACCCCTGCGCTCCTCGATCACGTCGCGCTTGAGGTGACCGAGGTAGGCCTCGGTCGAGCCGTCGCCACGGATGTCGACGCCGGCCCGAACCCGCGGCATCAACCGTTCCGGGCCGGATAGCTCGATCCGGGCGACGACCTGCTCGACGGGCTCGAAGCGCCTGAACCTGAGGTCGACGGCCTGACCGGTGGCGTCCTTCACGAGCTCCTTCGCCCGCGCCTCGAGCGCGTCGAGCGCGTCGTCGAGCTTGTCGTGTCGCGACCGCTCAACGATCGGCCCGGCGCGTACTGTGAGCTTCCACGCCACCGGGCCATCATATGTCGGCTTCCGGGCTTATCCGGCAGCGGCCAGGCCGGCGTCAGCGCTCGCTGATCGGCACGTAGTCGAGTGTGCGCTCGCCCGTGTAGATCTGGCGCGGGCGAGAGATCTTCTGCTCTGGGTCCTCGATCATCTCGAGCCACTGGGCGATCCAGCCGCTGGTGCGGCCGATCGCGAACAGGACCGGGAACATCTCGGCCCGCATCCCCAGCGCTTCGTAGATCAGGCCGGAGTAGAAGTCGACATTCGGGTACAGCTTGCGCGAGACGAAGTAGTCATCCTCGAGCGCGATCTTCTCGAGCTCCATCGCGATGTCGAGCAGCGGGTTGCGCCCAGTCACCTCGAACACGTCCTCGCACGCCTTCTTGATGATCTTCGCGCGGGGATCGAAGTTCTTGTAGACGCGGTGGCCAAAGCCCATCAGCCGCTCGTTGCCCTCCTTGACGCCCTTGATGAAGCTGGGAATGTTGTCCGCGCTTTCGATCCGCCGGAGCATGCGCAGGACTGCTTCGTTAGCCCCGCCGTGGAGGGGCCCGTAGAGGGCGGCGACCCCGGCGGTCACGGCCGAATAGGGGTCGACCTGCGAGGACCCGACGCCGCGGACGGCGCTCGTCGAGCAGTTCTGCTCGTGATCGGCGTGCAAGATGAAAAGGACGTCCAGCGCGCGCTCGAGCCGAGGGTCGGGGCGATATTTCAGCTCGGTCATCTTGTAGATCATTCCGAGGAAGTTGCCCGAATAAGCGAGATCGTTGTCCGGATACACGTAGGGCATGCCCCGGTTGTGGCGGTAAGAGAAGGCCGCCAGCGTCGGCATCTTCGCGATCAGCCGGATGATCTGGATGTAGCGGGCCTCGTGGTCCTTGATCGCGTTCGCCTCCGGATAGAAGGTCGACAGCGCACCTACCGACGCCACCAGCATCCCCATCGGATGCGCGTCGTAGCGGAAGCCCTGCATGAAGCCCTTGATGTTCTCGTGCACGAACGTATGGATCGTGATCTGGTAGGTCCACTCGTCGAGCTGGGCCTGAGTGGGCAGGGATCCGTGGATCAGCAGGTAGGCGACCTCGAGGTAGGTCGAGCGCTCGGCGAGCTGCTCGATCGGGTACCCCCGGTACTCGAGAATGCCCTTGTCTCCGTCGATGTAGGTGATCGCCGACCGGCATGAGGCCGTGTTCATGAACGCCGGGTCGTACGTCATCAGCCCGAAGTCGTCCTCGCCCGTCTTGATCTTGCGGAGCTCCAGCGCCCGGATCGTCCCGTCCTCGATCGGGATCTCGTATTCCTTCCCGGTTCGGTTGTCTGTGACCGTCAGGCTGTCGCGGGCCTCGGCAACGGCGGTACCGTCCGCACGGGTGTCGGGCTGGATGTCGGTGGTCATCGCTCTCCTATCGGACGGTTCCTAGGCGGTCCCTCAAGGATAGGCGCGTTGACGTTTGCGGGCCAGAGGGGCCACTCCGCTCCCCAATTTACCCTGCGTCGCCGCGAGCGACACATCCCACCGTCGCTGTTGGTGATCGGGGACCGCTACGCCGAGGCGACGGCGGCCGTCATCGACGCGGCGACGAGCACGACGCTGATCAGGATCACGACCTGCTGACCGCGACCGTTGAACGGGAACTCGGGCTGGCGGAGCCCCATCGCGGACAGGACCACAGCCCATATGGCGAGCAGTCCACCGGCGATGAAGAACGGTACCTTCGAGGGCTCGGTCGCTGCCAGCAGGCTGAGCATGGGCGCGAGCCTATCCGATCCGGCCGTTCGCGGTCGCGGTGCCCCTTCGGGGCATTGCGAGTTCGGCTGGCGCCGAACTCGCGGTCGAAGGAGCGGCCGCTGGTGCGATCACGGGCGCAGCGGCCGACGCGGGTGCCGACCCCGTCGAGGGTGCGGCGGCGGGCTGGCCGACGGACGGCGGCGGAGCCTGAAAGCGGCTCTCTGTCGCGGCGATCTGGCCCTGATAATGGCTCCCGAGCTCCGGACTGCCGTAAGGCCTCAGCGCGGGCTGATCGAGCGCCATGAACGAGAGCTGCGCGATCGGCAGCCCCGGATGGAGGATGATCGGGATGCGCGTCAGGTTGTTCAGCTCGAGGGTCAGCGTGCCCTTCCAACCGGGGTCGCAGAATCCGGCCGTCGCGTGGACGATCAGACCGAGTCGACCCAGGCTCGACTTGCCCTCGATACGGGCCACGATGTCGTCCGGCAGCTCGACGAATTCGAGCGTGCGCCCGAGGCAGAACTCGCCGGGGTGGATCACGAACGTCTCCCCTTCGGGGACGATCACCTCCTCGGTCAAATTCTCCGGCGGGTGGCGGAGGTCGATCGCGGGCGCGCGATGGTTGTGAAAGACCCGGAACGAGTCGCCGAGCCGCAGGTCGACGCTGGCCGGCTGAACCAACTCAGGGTCCCACGGCTCGATCCGGATCCGGCCCTCTCCGACGAGCCGCTTGATCGTGCCGTCGGACAGGACCGCTGCCGCACCGTTCATGGCAGCAAGTGTCCCACGGCGCGCGGCCGACACGATCCCGGGGCCGAAGGCCCCTCAGTGCTCGAAGGTGCGCGTGCGCGTGCGGGTGGTCCGCATCCGGGCGGGCGGCGGTGGTGCGCCGTCGCCATGGGGACCACGGCGGGGATGGCGCGGGAACGGCTTGCGGGGGTGGCGGTGATGCCCGACGCGGTCATTGCCGCCGCCGTTATCGTCTGGTGCCGCCGCCGGCGCGGGCTCAGGCGGATCCTTGACCGCCCACCACACGATGTAGATCAGGGCGGCGATCGGAATCTTCAGCCCCACCATGAGCCAGACGAAGGTCCAAGTCACAGCGCGCGATCCTAACGATCCTCGTGCCGAAAGTCACGGGGTTCGGCCAGAAACTTGGCGGTCAGTGGCGTAGAGCGGCAGGCTGCTCGACGAACCGCGTGAGCCTGGCGAGCTCGGCAACCCGGTCGGCGAGCTCCTCGCTCGTCAGCCGCGCGACACGCTCGACGCCGAACTCCTCGACATTGAAGGACGCGAGCGCCGTCCCGTAGGCCATGGCTCGCGAAAGCAGCGCGTGGTCGACCTCATGGCGCTGGTGCGCCGCCACGTAGCCGATGAAGCCACCGGCGAAGCTGTCGCCGGCGCCGGTCGGATCGACGACCGTTTCGAGCGGGAACGCCGGCAGGCTGAAGAATCCCTCGTCGGTGATCATCGCCGCGCCGTATTCGCCGCGCTTGGCGACGATCACACTGGGCCCCCATTCGCGCACCTGGCGCGCGGCGCGGACCAGATTCGGCTCGCGAGTGAGCTGGCGCAGCTCGGCGTCGTTGAGCATCAGGCAGTCGACGACGCCAATTGTCTCGATCAGCGAATCGCGCGCGATCTCGATCCAGAGGTTCATCGAGTCCATCGCGACGAACCCCGCGCCTTTCCACTGGGCGCGGACCTCGCGCTGCAGGTCGGGCTGGATGTTGGCGAGGAACAGGACATCCGAGGCAGCGGATGTCGCGGAGAGCTTCGGCTGGAAGTCGGCGAATACGTTCAGCTGCGTATCCAGCGTCTCACGATCGTTGAGGTCCCAGCCGTACTCGCCCCGCCAGAAGAAGGTGCGACCCCCGTCGATTCGCTCGATGTCGGCGGTCTCCACTCCCCTGCGCTCGAGCACCGCGTACTCGTCCGGCCCGAAGTCCGCGCCGACCGGTCCGACGACATGCACATCATCGAAGAACGACGCCGCCAGCGCGAAGTGGACGGCGGAGCCGCCGAGCATCCGCTCGCGCTCCCCGAAGGGCGTCTTTACCGCGTCGAACGCGATCGAACCAACGACGGTTACCGACATCAGGCGCGGAGGCTATCGCCGTCGGGCGGGCGGTGAGAAATCACTCGTTCACGTTACTGCTTCGCAAGCAGGCTACATTGCATGAGTAATGCCAACCTTTGCTGACCTCGGACTCGCCCCTGACATCCTCGCGGCGATCCAGGATGTTGGCTACGAAGAGCCCAGCCCGATTCAGGAACAGGCGATTCCGCCCTTGCTCGCCGGATCCGACGTGATCGGCCAGGCGCAGACCGGAAGCGGGAAGACCGCGGCCTTCGGGCTGCCGATGCTCCAGTACGTCGACCCGACCGAACATGAGGTGCAGGGCCTGGTCCTGACGCCGACGCGCGAACTCTGCATTCAGGTTACGCAGGCGCTGCGCGCATACGGCAGCCGCAAGGGCATCGACGTGGTGGCCGTGTTCGGAGGCGCGCCGATTCGCACCCAGCAGGCGCAACTGCGTGCCGGCGGTCACGTCGTCGTGGGAACCGTCGGGCGTGTCAAGGACCTGATCTCACGTCATTCTCTGATGCTGCACTCGACGCGCTTCGTGGTGCTCGACGAGGCCGACGAGATGCTCGACCTGGGCTTTCTCGAGGACGTAGAGCGAATTCTCTCGCTGACCCCATCGAGTCGGCAGACGGCGCTGTTCTCCGCGACCATGCCGCCCGAGATCCGTCGGCTGGCTGATCAGTACCTGTACAGCCCGGTCACGATCAAGGTCAAGACCGCAACGTTGACGGTCGATACCGTCGAGCAGTTCGCCCTCGAGGTCCCGGCTCGCGATAAGGCCGAGGCGCTCGTTCGCGTGCTCGAGGACGAACACCCCGATCAGGCGCTCGTGTTCGTGCGCACGAAGATCCGCTGTGATCAGCTCTACCGAACGCTTCGTGACCGCGGCATGAACGTGAAGGCGATCCACGGTGACATGACGCAGGGAGCCCGCGACGGGGTGATGATCTCGTTCAAGGAGGGCCGCCTGCCGCTGCTGATCGCGACCGACGTCGCCTCGCGAGGTCTGGACATCACGGGGATATCCCACGTCGTCAACTTCGACGTCCCGGTCTCGCCGGACGTGTACGTGCATCGCATCGGGCGGACCGGCAGGGTGGGAAGAAGCGGGCGCGCGATCACCTTCTACGAGCCGCGCCAGCAGCGTGAGATCGCCGCGATCGAGAATCACGCCGGCGTCAAGCTCTCGCCATGGGTCAAGGACGCCCACGTGGCGCCGATGCCGGCCAAGGCGCCGCCGCGCCGGCACTCCAAGCCCCGTGACCCGGCCAACGGCGATGCGCCGTTGCGCAAGCTGATCCTCTCCGGCGGGCGCGCTGAGGGCATCGAGCCCTCGGACATCATCCAGGCGATCACCTCCGCGACGGGACTCGAGGGCGAAGCCGTACGCAATATCCGCGTGCTCGAGCGCTTCGCCTTCGTCGAGGTGCCGGAGCAGGAAGCGGACCGCGTGGTCGAGCGGGTGAGCGGCACCGAGGTTCGCGGCCAGCCGTTGCGGCTCGAACTCGCGCGGACCTGAAAGCGAGCGCATCAGGTCCGCGTAAGCGCTTTTCGCGGGGGGCGCGACTTCGGGCACGGGGCCGTGTTTCGAGAGAGCAGTGCGGGGCCGGATTCCAACGACAGGAGGCTCTCTCATGCATCTCCGACGTTTTCTGCGGCGCCCGTCACCATCGATGGCCGTCGCGCTGCTGGCACTGTTCGCGTCGCTTGGCGGGATCGGCTATGCCGCAACTCGACTACCGGACGGGAGTGTCGGTAGCGCCCAGCTGCGGAACGGCTCGGTCGGAAACTTCAAACTCGCGTTCGGCTCGGTCGGCCCGAGGAAGCTGCAGAACGGCGCCGTCGGCAGCGCCCAGATCAATTCCAGCCAGGTGCAGGCCCGCGTCACCGGAACGTGCTCCGCGGGCGCGGTCACATCAGTCGGCAGCACCGGCGCGGTCACGTGCAGCACGGCGCCACCGCTCGAGTACGACACCGGCACCGCCGCGCCTGTCACAGTGCCGGCGGGCACGACCGCCACTGCGGTCGCGAGCGAGCCACTCCCGGGCGGGTCGTCGTACCTGGTGCTCGCGAATCCGTACGTGCACCTGACGAACGCGTCCCCCGATCAGCAGGTCGAGGTCGACTGCACCCTCGCGGCCGGTCCGGCGACGACCGCGGTGCAGACCAGGAGCTGGACGATCGAGACCGGCGCCAGCGGCGACAACCAGACGAGCGCGATTCCACTCGAGGTGACCGCGCCATCGAACACCAACAGCATCACCGCGAACGTCACCTGCACGCGGGAGTTCACGGGCGGCACCAGCCCAACGGTGACCGTGGCGACGAACATCAACGCCATCCAAACGGCCGGCAACACCACCACAGCGCCAGCGGCGCCACAGCTGCGCCGGTAACGCTCGGGAGGCCGGCTCGGGCGTCCGGCTCGCGCCAGCTGCATGCCGTTAAGCGTGGATGAGCAGCCGCGCGCGCCGAGCGGCATGCCCCTGGCGCGAGACGTGACGTCGAGCCGGCCCTAATATGCCGCCCATGACTACAGCCAACATGAACACCACCCACGGCACGATCGCGCTCGAGCTGTTCGATGAGGACGCGCCGAAGACCGTTGAGAACTTCCGCAAGCTCGCCGGCGACGGCTTTTACGAAGGAATCATCTTCCACCGCGTGATCCCCGACTTCATGATCCAGAGCGGCTGCCCGGACGGGAGAGGGACCGGCGGGCCGGGTTATACCTTCGAGGATGAGTTCAACGAGCATCGGATCGTGCGCGGCGCGCTGGCAATGGCCAACGCGGGCCCTAACACGAACGGCTCGCAGTTCTTCATCGTCACCGCCGACAGCGCGCCGTGGCTCGACGGCAAGCACACCGTGTTCGGGCGCGTAACGAGCGGGATGGATGCGGTCGACGCAATCGAGGCATCACCAACCGGCGCGCAGGATCGCCCGATCGATCCCCCGAAGATCGAGTCGATCGAGCTCGATCCCGCAGCGTGACGTCTCGCCTCGGCGCCAATGGAGGCGGCATGGACGCCGGCTCCACGACTTCACGGCTGTCCGGGCGGATGGCCCTTGCGGTACAGCTCCTGTCCAATTAGCGCGATTCCTCGCTGGAGGTCGCTCAGCGAATGTTCTTCCGCGGGCTGGATCGCCGCGGGCTGCTCGACGGTCGCCCGGGCCGCCACCGCACGACGGTTGACCACCCACTCGACGAGCGCGCTGCGGTCGGGCGCCGGCCGTGGCGCCGGCTCGGAGAGCAGCCCGCCGAGATCGGTCGCGGCCGCCACCCGCTTGCCCATGTAGTGCGGGTGGCCGGAGTCGAGCCAGTGGCCGATCCGCGCCAGGCCGTCGCGAGGCTCGAGCTCCTGTGGGCAGAATCGGGTGAGGATCGTCTTGATCGTCGAGGTGTGGTCGAACAGCTCGTTCGAGACCGATGCGCGACCGACCCATGGCGAGACTGCGATCACCGGCACGCGGATCCCGTACCGGCTGAACGTCGCCGGGTCGTCGTCGGGAGGATTCTGCGGCGGCGGAACGTGGTCGTGGAAGCCACCGTGCTCGTCGTAGGTGATCAGGAGCAGCGTCTTGTTCCATTGCGGGCTTGTTGCCAGCGCGTTGTAGATCAGGAACACCAGCTCCTGGCCGTTCTCGACGTCCGAGGGCGCGTGGTCGTCGTTGGGGGGCGTGCCGATCATGTTGATGTCCTTGAAGTTCGGGTCGATCCAGGACACGGAGGGCAGGCGGCCGCGGGCGGCGTCCTCGAGGAAGCTCGAGCTGAACTCGTCGATCACCACGATCTCCTCGAGCTCGGGCTTCCAGCTGAGCTTCAGCTTCTCGACGTAGGCGAAGTGCTCGTAATGCCCCAGGCGATACTCATCGTCGATGGCATGGAGCGTCCCGACATCGAACGAGTACCACCGCCAGTTCACCCCGGCGGCGTCCAGGTGACGGATGAACGAGGGCTTCGAGTAGATCGGCGGGTCCTTGTCGTCGCGCGTGCCGTCCGCGCTGCCGGCGGCCGCGTATAGGCGGTTCGGCCAGGTCGCGCCCGGCACCGAGCTGTGCCAGCGATCGCAGACGCAGAACTCCGCCGCGAGGTGGTCGTAGACGGGCAGGTCCGAGGCGTTGTAATAGCCCATGACGAGGCCAGGATCGGGGTCGCCGGGCTGGTGGGCGCCGAGCTTCGATGCGAACCCTGACGCGAAGCCGTCCATCTTGCCGCCGTTGATCTGGTGATCGGTCTGGCCCCCCGAGTGGCCGGGGTCCCACCGCTCGCCCGGGTACCCGGTACGTGTCAGATGGTTGATCGGGTACGAGGTGCCGTCGGCGACGTTCGCCATGCCCGGCTGGAGCCCGTCGATGTCGCTCCGCCCACTCTCGAGTGACAGGTAGCCAAGCATGTGGTCGAACGACCGGTTCTCGAGCATCAGGACGACGATGTGGTCGACCTTGTTCAGGTTCTCGGTACCGTCTGGCAAGAGTCCCCTCCTCCGGCGTAGCTGGTCGGCGGCGCGGCCGCCGCCCGGGTGCCGTTTTACAGGATCGCGCGGCGGCGCGAGGACGCCGTGGGCCCGCCGCGCGGCAGGTCGGGCGGGGCGGTGTACGTTTGCGAACGGTGAGTGCGGAAAGGAACACCGCCCCGCGCCCCGCCGCGTGCCCCTGCTTCCGCGGCGCTGTGGCTGCAGTAGCCTTGCGAACTCAGAGCAGAGCGGCATAAGTTAAGGAGCGGACGATGGCGAGCGTCGAGCAGCGGGAACGGGCGGAAACCAATGGCGGTGGGCATGCCGAGGGCATCCCGGTCGAGAATCCGGCCACAGGCGAGCTGATCACGACCGTCCCGAATATGGCGGCCGCCGAAGTCGCGGAGATGGCCGCGCGGGCTCGAGCCGCGCAGCCGGGCTGGGCCGCGCTTGGCTTCGAGGAACGCGGGCGGGTGTTCCGCCGCGCGCAGAAGTGGATGCTCGACAACGCTGACCGCGTGATCGAGGTGGTGTGCTCAGAAACCGGCAAGACCGTCGAAGACGTGCAGCTGGCGGACCTCGGCTACACCGTGTCGGCGCTCGGGTTCTGGGCAAAGGAGGGCCCGAAGTACCTGGCCGACGAGCGGGTGCCGTCGTGGAGCAACCCGGTCGCGTTCGGGAAGAAGCTCGTCGTCCGCTACGCGCCGGTCGGCGTGGTCGGAATCATCGGCCCGTGGAACTTCCCGATCACCAACTCGTTCGGCGACTGCATACCGGCGCTGATGGCGGGCAACGGTGTGGTCCTGAAGCCCAGCGAGGTGACCCCGCTCAGCTCGCTGCTGATGGACGAGATGCTGCGGCAGTGTGGCATCCCTGAGGGCGTGTTCCAGGTGGCCACCGGCGACGGGGGGACTGGGGCGGCCCTGATCCACGAGGTCGACTGCCTGATGTTCACCGGCTCGACCGCGACCGGTAAGAAGGTGGCCAAGGAGTGCGCGGAGGCGCTGATTCCGTGCTACCTCGAGCTCGGCGGCAAGGACCCGATGATCGTGTGCGCCGACGCCAACCTCGAGCGCGCCGCCAACGCCGCCGCGTTCTACTCGATGAACAACGCCGGCCAGGTGTGCATCTCGGTTGAGCGCGTCTACGTCGAGGAGCCCGTGTACGACGAGTTCGTCGAGCTCGTCACCGACAACATCCGGACCCTGCGACAGGGCAGCCCGGCGGGCGGCCCGGGGACCGTGGACGTGGGCGCGGTGATCTTCCCGCCGCAGATCGAGATCGTCGATGATCACGTGCGCGACGCGGTGCAGAAGGGAGCGAGGGTGCTGACCGGGGGCCACATTCGTCCCGGCGCCGGGCGCTTCTACGAGCCGACGGTGCTCGTCGATGTCGATCACTCGATGAAGTGCATGACCGAGGAGACGTTCGGCCCGACCGTGCCGATCATGAAGGTGCCGGACGTCGAGGAGGCTGTCCGGCTGGCGAACGACTCTGTCTACGGCCTGCAGGCGAGCGTGTGGACGAGCGACATCGAGCGCGGCGAGGCGCTCGCCCGCCGGATCGAAGCGGGCGTCGTCTGCGTCAATGATGCCCAGATCAACTACACGGCGCTGAATCTCCCGATGGGGGGCTGGAAGACCTCGGGGATCGGCACCCGCCACGGCGCGAATGGGATCCGCAAGTACTGCAAGGTCCAGTCGCTGCTGGTGACCCGGCGCGCGCTCAAGCGCGAGCTGTTCATGTTCCCGTACACGGCCGGACGCACGCGCCTGCTACGGCGCGCGTTCGGGATGCTGTACGGGCGCGGGAATCGGGACTGAACCGAGCTCCGCTCAACGCGTTCGGCTCTGTGGGTTGGTCCGGTGAGCGACCCCGTCTTCTACTACGACTTCAACTCGCCGTACGCATACCTCGCCGCCTGCCGTATCGATGAGCTGTTTCCGGTCGCGCCAGAGTGGCGCCCGATCGCGTTCGGGGTGATCGTCAAACGTATCGGTAAGGTGCCGTGGTCGTTCGCGGCCGATCTCACTGCCGGCTTCGAGGCGATCGAGCAGCGCGCCGCCGCCCGCCGCCTACCGCCGGTCCGGTACCCCGCAGGGTGGCCGGTGAAGACGTACTCGCTGATTCCGCTGCGCGCGGCGATCCTGGCCGCTGACGAGGGCCTCGTCCGGGAGCTCTCGCACGAGCTGTTCCGGATCCAGTTCGCGGAGGGGCGGCACCTCGCCGACGAGGAGGTCGTGCTCGCCGCCGCCGAGCGGGTCGGGATGGACTCGGATCGCGCGCGCGCCGGGCTCGGCGGCGCCGAGGTCAAGGAGCGGCTGCGGGAGGCGACCGACACGGCCCTCGCTCGCGGCGTTACCGGCGTGCCCACGGTGGCCGTCGGCGAGCGGCTGTTCTGGGGGGATGACCGCCTGGAGGAGGCGGCGGCCGCGTTAGTGGCCTCGTAGACCGCATCGCGCCCGCTCGGCCGCCGTGCGCGTTAGCCGCCGCGTAGCCCCCGGCCCGCCGGACGCCGCTACGTCAGCGTCGCCAGGGTGTTTTCGCCCCGTTTGAGCACGATCGTGGGGATGCGGGGGAAGTCGATCCTGTTTCCGAACGCCTGGCCCGTGGTGAGCGCGTAGAGGATCCAGCTCGTCAGCAGGGATGCCTTGCTCGTGTTCTGGGGGATGATGACGTAGGTGAAGGTCGAGATCGGGTAGGCGGTCTTGGCGCTCTTCGGCGGGTCGACGATCGAGAGCGCGTTGCCGGCCGGGATCGAATGGACCGAAGCCGCCGCACTGGAGATGTTCTTCAGGTTCGGGTACTCGAAGTTACCGTCGGCGTTCTCGATCTGTGCGGCCCCGAGGCCGCCGAACGAGAGCAGGTACGAGGCGGCGATGTAAGCAATCCCGCCGTTCGTGTTGGTCAGGATCGCGGTGACCCCTGCGTTGCCCTTTCCGCCGACGCCAGTGGGGAACGTGACCCCTGTCCCGTAGCCGACCTTGTGCGCCCAGGTGTGACTGATATCGGTGAGATACTGCGTAAACGCGTACGTGTCCCCGGAACCGTCGCTGCGGAAGATCACCTCGATCCGCAGGTTGGGCAGCTTGACGCCGGTGTTGAGCGCTTTGATCTGCGCGTTGTCCCAGTTCCTGATCTGCCCGAGGTAGATCTCGGCGAGCACCTTGCCCGTGAGCTTCAGCGTGCTGACGCCTTTGACGTGGAATCCCACGGCGGTCGCCGATAGCGCCCAGGGGATCTGAAGGCAGTGGCTGCATGCGGTCTCTTGCGCGGCGCTCAGCGGCGCGTCCGATGCCCCGAAGTCCACCTGGCCGCTCGAGATCGCGGTGATGCCGGCCGCGGACCCGACCGCGGTGTAGCTGACCGAGTTCCCGGTCGCGCTGTGCCAGCCGGAGCTCCAGTCCGCCTCCAGCGGGGCGACCAAGGTGGAGCCGGCTCCCGACAGCGATGCGGCCATCGCGGGCGCGGCGGCGCCGGTCACCATGCCCGCGATCACGACCGCCGTGACGACAGGGAAGAGTCTCTTGGAGTGCGAAGCGATCTTCATGGCTCAGCCCGTCCGGCCCCGGCTTGGCGCGATGCCAAACCGGGGCCGGGCCGTGTACATCCCGTCTTGACTAGGTCAGGCTGGCGAGCGTGTTCTCGGCTGCGGTGACGACCGCGCTTGGCAGTGTCGCGAAGTCGAGCGTGTTGCCGAACGCCTGCCCCGTGGTAAGCGCGTAGTCAATCCACGCGGTCAGTTGCGACTTCTTCGGCGTGTTGTTGTGAACGATCACGTACGTGTACGTCGAGATCGGGTACGCCTTCTTGGCACTCTTCGGCGGGTCGACGATCGAGATCGCGTTGTTCGAGGGAATCGAATGGAAGGCCTGAGCCGCCGCTTCGATCTCCGGGATGTTCGGGTACTCGTACTTGCCGGCGGCGTTCTGGACCGCGACGGCGCCAAGGCCGCCTTGCTCGATCAGGTACGACGCGGCGATGTACGCGATACCGCCGTTGGTGTTTGCCAGGATCGCGGTCACGCCGGCGTTGCCCTTACCGCTGATCCCCGCCGGGAAACTGACGGTTGTTGCCGGCGGGCCGACCTTGCTCGCCCAGGAGCTGCTGACGTGCGAGAGATAGTTAGTGAACGCATAGGTGTCACCGGACCCGTCAGAGCGATAGATCGGGGTGATCTTCCGGTTCGGGAGCTTGACGCCCTTGTTCAGCTTCTTGATTGCGGCGTTGTCCCAGTTCTTGATCGTCCCGAGGTAGATCTCGGAGAGAACCTTGCCCGTCAGCTTCAGACTGCTGATGCCGCTGAGGTGGAATCCGACCGCGGTCGCAGACAGGGCCCATGGCATCTGGACGCAGGTGGGGCAAGCCAACTGCTGCGCTGGGGTCAGCGGCGCGTCGGACGCCCCGAAATCCACGAGATTGTCGGTGATATCCGTGATGCCGGTTCCGGATCCGACGGCTGAGTAACTGATCGAGCCGGTCGAGGCAAAGCCGGCGGCCCACTTCGCCTCCAGTGGCGCGACGAGGGTCGACCCTGCCCCGGACAGCGACGCGGCCATCGCCGAGGCCGTGACTCCGGTTGCCATGCTCGCGACCACGGCCGCGGCGCTCAGACAAGCCAATCTCTTGCAATGCAATGTAAGCCCCTTTCGAGGGAAGAGCCGCTCATGTCGACCCGGCCGTAGCATCGATCGCGGCAAACGCAGTAGCCGCTCTTCTGAGAGCGGGGCCGTAGCATGGCGGCTAGGACCGGCGGGACTTGTTACCTACTTGTGACCGGGAATACATTATTTCTGTGAACAGGTGCCTATTCGCGCGTACAGGTACAACTTCGTCTAGCCTCCGAACCCGTGTCGGTCACGGTCAGACCTCGGGCTCGCGGGCGGGAACGAAAGCGCGCGAGCGGTATCGGAGACCGTGTCCTGATGGCACTGTGCGCCTTCGCGGCGATCTTAACGATCGTGATCATCGTCGAGGTCGCCTACCAGGTGATCACCGGAGCGAGTCCAGCGATCTCGCGCTACGGGCTGGCGTTCGTCTGGAACACCGCGTGGAAGCCGAACCTCTACATCTTCGGTGCCGGCGAGATGTTGTTCGCGACGCTCGTCACCTCGGCGATGGCGCTGGTGCTCGCCACCCCGCTCGGGGTCGCGATCGGGCTGTTCCTGAGTTTGCTGGCGCCGCGTCCGCTCCGGACCGTGATCGGCCCGCTGATCGAGATGCTGGCCGCGATCCCGAGCATCATCATCGGCCTCTGGGGCGTGATCGTGCTCGCGCCATTCGTGCAGGAGCACCTCGAGCCGTGGCTTCACAGCTGGTTCGGCTTCATCCCGATCTTCGGCCCGCAGCAGACGACCGGCCTGTCGGTCTTCACCGCCGGGCTTGTGCTCACGATCATGGTGGTGCCGATCGTGGCCTCGCTCAGCCGCGATCTCTTCCTCGCGGTTCCCAAGGAGCTGCAGGACGGAGCGGCGGCCCTGGGCGCGACGCGCTGGGAGGTGATCCGCGGCGTCGTCCTCCCCACCACCGCGTCGGGAGTGATCGCCGCCGCCCTGCTCGCACTGGGTCGCGCCCTCGGCGAGGCGGTCGCCGTCGCGCTGGTGATCGGCGGGGGAAGCGTTATCCACGCCTCGGTGTTCGAGCCTGGCACGAGCGTCGCGGCCCGCATCATCAACGAGATCACGAGCCTCGATAACAAGCTGCATCTGGCCGCGCTCTTCTACCTGGCGTTGATCCTGCTCGTAATCGGGGTGCTGACGAACTTGGCCGCACAGGCGATCGCCCGTCGCGTCGGCGGCGATCAGGCGATGCTCGTCCGGTGAGCGGCCTCTCCGAGCCGAGCGCCGTGGGCGCCGAGGAGCCACCGGCGAGCGGGCTGCCCGATCCGACGGCCCCGCTCACGGCGACGGGGAGCCTGCGCCGCCGTGCGGCGGTGAGCCGGGCGCTCGAGGTGACAGCCACCGGGTCGGCGCTGCTCGCCGTGGCCGTCTTCTGCATCGTCATCTACACCGTCGTGAGCCGGGGGGCGGGCGCGATCAGCTTCAGCTTTCTGACCACGGATCCGACCGGAATCGGCACCGGCGGCATCGCGCCCGCGATCGTCGGGAGTGCGGTGATAGTCGCGATTGCGACCGCGATCGCGATGCCACTCGGCGTCCTGATCGCGCTCTACCTGATCGAGTTCGCCGGCCGCCGCTCCGGTCGCGTCGTCAGGATGGCGCTCGACCTGACGAACGGCCTGCCGACCGTGGTGGTGGCGATAATGGTCTACGGCCTGATCGTCGTGGGCAGCGGCGACTCGGCGATCGCGGCCTCGATCGCGTTGGCGATCGTCATGCTGCCGTTGATCGCCCGCTCGAGCCATCAGGTGCTCCTGCTCGTCCCCGGCACCCTGCGCGAGGCCTCGGATGCGCTCGGCGTGAGCCGATGGCGCGGCGTGCTCGGCGTCGTCCTGCCATCGGCTCTCGGCGGGATCGTCACGGCGACGATCCTCGCCGCCGCTCGGGCCGCGGGGGAGACGGTTCCGATCCTCCTCCTCAGCAGCCTCGTGACGAGCAACGACGTGCAGATCAACCCGCTGCATGCTGTGTCCGCGATGCCGCTGACGATCTATACCGACTTCAACGACGGGGTTCCCGCTGCGGTCACGCAGGCCTGGGGCACCGCACTCGTGCTGATGGCGATCATCCTCGCCGCCAACATCGGCGCCCGGATGTTCCTGGCCCGCAACCGCTCTAGACTGGGCCTATGACAGCGGGAGAGAGCGGCGTCAGCCTGGGCGCAGAGACTGTCAATCGGCGGGTGCGGATTCAGACGGCCGTCACGCCGGCGCCCGCGCCCACGCCCGATCGTCAAGCCCCCGTTCACCGCCAGACAGTGTTCGATGCGCGCGACGTGTCGGTCCACTACGGCGCCAAGCGGGCGCTCGCGCCATTCCAGATGAAGATCTACCGGAACCTGATCACGGCGCTGATCGGTCCGTCCGGCTGCGGCAAGACGACGTTCCTGCGCAGTATCAACCGGATGAACGACTCGGTGCCAGGGTTCAAGCTCGAAGGGCAGATCCTGTACCACGGACACGACATCTACGGCAGCGGTGTGAACCGGGTCGAGGTCCGGCGCCGGATTGGAATGGTCTTCCAGAAGCCGAACCCGTTCCCCAAGTCGATCTATAACAACATCGCCTGGGCCCCGCGCAACCTCGGGATGAAGGACGATCTCGACGACCGCGTCGAGCGCGCTCTTCGCGATGCCGCGCTGTGGGACGAGGTCAAGGACCGCTTGCATGATCCCGCGCTCGGCCTGTCCGGCGGTCAGCAGCAGCGACTGTGCATAGCTCGCGCGATAGCGGTGGAGCCGGACGTCCTGCTGCTGGACGAGCCGGCGTCGGCACTCGACCCGATCTCCACCCTCTCGATCGAGGAGCTGATGCAGTCCCTCAAGCCCCGCTACACGATCGTGATCGTCACCCACAACATGCAGCAGGCCGCCCGCGTCGCCGACCGCACCGCCTTCTTCAGTCTCGACGAGAACCGGGTGGGGACGCTGATCGAGTACGACGAGACCGAGGCGATGTTCATCCGTCCCGCCGACCCTCGCACCAGGGACTACGTAACCGGTCGCTTTGGTTGAGTTGAACTCGCTGGCGCTCGTTCAATTGGCGCGGATCCGGACGCGTTGTCCGGTTTGAAGCCCAGTTGATCCGCGCCGGGCGGGGGAACGCTTCGCTCTACGGGGCGAAGATCGACTCGCTCGAGACCTGCTCGAGGATCGGCTGCCCGCACTGCCAGCAGTAGGCAGCACCGCTCGAATGTGGCGCTCCGCAGGAGACGCAGGTGCCGGCGGTGCCGGTCTCCTCCAAGCGCAGGATCCGCTCGACCTCGCCGAGCTCGGCGTCCGTGTCCTGGAGCACTGCGGCCCTCTGAACGATGACATCGACGCGGATCCGGTTGCGGATCGCCATCTCGTAGACGAGGCCACCGAGGTCCCACTGAAGCTCGACGAAGCGCGCAGTGAGCTTGTCGCGCCGGCGCTCGAGGTCGACGACTCCGGCCGCGCCGGTGCTTGCGCTCGGTCTCGGTGCAATCCCCGCAGTCGAGCCCTCGAGTCCCGGTGTCGCGGGCAGTCCTGAAGCGTCGAGCGGGCTCACCGACCGCTTCGCGCGAGCGCGACGGGGGGCTTCGGCCCGAACGGCGCTATTGAGTTTCTCCCGCATCGCTTCGCGCGTGCGCTGGATGATCGAGTGGTCGCTCACCAGTGGACCACTAGCCGCCGCCAAAGAAGTTGCCCGTGAACTTCCCGCCCGAGCAGCCAGGCCCGCTGCTGCACGCGCCACCGACCTTCTTGACGGACGACTGCAGGCTCTTGGGGATCGTCTTCGGCACGGACTTCGCCACCTTCGCGATCTTCTTTTGGGCTGCGGTCTGAGCCTTGGGCGCGGTCGACTTCGAGGCCGACTTGGACTTGCTGGATGCGGTCCCAGCGCTGCTCGGCGCGGTGGTCGCCGCAGCGGTGCTCGGCGTCGTGGCGCTGCTTGCAGGAGCCGACCCGTTGTACTGGACGGTCACGCCACGGGTCGGGGCCTTGTTAACCGACAGTCCAATCTGGAGACCCACGGCCATCGCGAGCAGCAGCGCGGCAACACCGCCGATCAGGGCGCCGTTCCCGGACAGGCGCGGTCGGCGCGGTGTGCGGGACCGGATCGGTCTTGCCGCCGCGGTTGTGGCGTTGCCTGGCAGCGGGTATCGAGGCTTGCCGCGCCGCTCTCCGCACTCCAGGCAGTAACGCTGGTCGCTGGCAAGTCGCGTCCCGCAGTTGGCGCACGTGTCACCAACTGAGGTCGCCAGGATCTGGGGCTGCCCAGCGGTGGGAGCGTCGACATCCCACTGCTCGTCCCCTGCACCGTCATGGGTAGTGGTTCTGGTCCCGTCCATTCCGTGTCGCGGTTAGTGTAACGACAGGCACCGCACCCCAATTGTGAATAACCTGTAAAGAGGCCACTTTGTCGACAGCGCCGGCGCGCTGTCACTGCCGAGACGCCGCGAATCGGGACCTTCACATCTCGGGCGGGGCGTGCTGCCACACTGCCGGGTCAAGATGACGGGCCAACCAGACGACGGGCACGGCGACTCAGTCGGCAGCTTGCGGTGCACGGAGTGCCGGGCGCCGCTGGCGCACGATCAACGCTACTGCGTGGAGTGCGGGGCGCGGCGCGGCCGGCTGCCTCACCTGATCACAGACCGGATCGAGGCGATCCTCGCGAACGAAGAGGGCGCGGTCGAGCCACTCGGCTTCGTCGCGGCCGAACCGCCGCTCGCCGCCGCGGTCGAGCCGCGATCCAGTTCCGCTTTCGTTGGCCGCGCGATGCCGACCCCGCGAGCCTCGGCGATCGCCGTCATGGGGATGCTCGCGTTCGGCGTCGCGGTCGGTTCGATCGCAAGCTCCAACGCGGCCTCGCTGGACAACCAGCCTCTGATCCTGGCTGGTGCGCCGCCGGCGGCGGCAACGACTCCGCCGGCCGTCGTCACGACGCCGGCTCCCGTGTCCTCCGGGGGTGGCTCCGGCGGAGGATCGGCATCGGCCCCGCCGAGTTCGTCCTCCTCATCGAGCAGCGGTTCGTCCTCGTCTTCGTCTTCGTCTTCGTCTTCGTCCTCGTCGAGTTCGTCGAGCGGCAGCAGCGGCTCGTCGTCGACCCCCTCGACGCTTCCACCGGTCAAGCACGTCTTCGTGATCGTGCTCGCCGATCAGGGCTACGACCAGACGTTCAATACGCCGGCGAGCGACCCCTACCTGGCCACGACCCTGCGCAAGCAGGGTGAGCTACTGCCCAACTACTACGCCGTCGCTCAGGGAGACCTGGCGAACGAGATCGCATTGGTCAGCGGGCAGGGGCCAACTCCGCAGACGGAGGCTAACTGTCCGAAGTTCACCGATATCAAGCCGCGAAAGTTTGTCGCCGATCAGCAGGTCCTCGGCAGCGGCTGCGTGTATCCGTCGCGGACGCTCACGCTTGCCGACCAGCTCACGAAGGCCGGTGACACGTGGCGCGCCTACGTCCAGGACATCGGCAACGGACCCCACGGACAGGCGCGAACGTGTCGCCATCCGACGCTCGGCAGCGCGGACAGCGGCACAGCCGCGAGCGGCCACGATCCCTATGTCACCTGGAGCAACCCGTTCGTCTATTTCCAGTCGATCGGCAAGACCGCATGCGCAAAGGACGACGTGGGCCTCAACCAGCTCACCGTCGATCTGAAGAGCGCCAAGACGACGCCGGCTCTCTCTTACATCGTCCCCAGCCCATGTGACAACGGCAGCGATACGCCGTGCCTGCTGGGAGGGAAGTCGGGGATGACGCCGGCTGACGGCTTCCTGCGTTCGGTGGTGCCCGAGATCGAGGCCTCTGCCGCTTACAAAGCTGACGGTCTGATCGCGATCACGTTCGACCAGGCGCCTCAGACCGGCCCCGACGCGGACGCGAGCTCGTGCTGCGACAACCCGACGCAGTATCCGAACCTGCCCACGGTCGTGACCACGCCGACCACACCGACCACACCGACGACACCAACCACACCGACGACACCAACGACACCGCCCTACAACATCGCGCCGCCCTACGACATCGCGCCCACGGCGACGACGACCACGACTCCGGCGACCACCACTCCGACGACCACCACTCCGACCATCACCACCCCGGCCTCAGAGCAGACGGGTCAGACCACCCCGACCGGTGGCGGCGGCGAGGTCGGCCTGCTGCTGATCTCGCAGTACGTCAAGCCGGGCAGCACCGACGCCCTCGACTACTTCAACCATTACTCGCTGCTGAGTAGCATCGAGGAGCTATTCGGGCTCTCGCACGTCGGCTACGCGCGCGATCCCGCCCTCGCCGCGTTCGCCGCGCCCCAATACAACCATTACACGCCGTAACGGTGGCCCCTGCGGGCCACGCTCTCTCAGCTCGACCGGCCGACTGCGCCGACGGCGCCCCTCAGCCCGACGCAGCCTACGCATCCAACGCAGCCCTGGCAGTTGACGCAGCCGATGCAGGCCATGCAGCCAAGGCAGCCGACATTGCCGATCCCCGCGACCACGCCCAGGCTCGCGATCACACCGGCGCTCAGGACGACCGCGGCACTCCCGACCACCCCGGCGCTGACGACGGTTCCCGCACTCCCGATCACACCGGCGCTGACGACGGTTCCCGCGCTGCCGATCACGCCGGCGCTGACGACGGTTCCCGCGCTGCCGATCACGCCGGCGCTCTCGACGGTTCCCGCGCTGCCGATCACGCCGTCGTCGCAGACCGCCTCGACATCGCCCGCTTCGCCCTTCACGTCGACCGCCGGCACCGCCGCGAGACCACTCAGATCCGGGCGATCGAGGCCGGGTCGGCGGTAGTCAGCTGCGTCATCGTCACTCGCGCGTCGTGCTCCGATGTTGCCGTGCCGCGGTAGACACCCTTGATCGGCGGAACATCCGGATAGTGGCGACCGTGGCCGATCTTGACATGTGTGTCACCCGCGAGGCCGCCGTTGGTGGGGTCGGCTGCGACCCACACCGGCTCGCCGCCGCCGGGTTCCGGGAGCAGCGCCTCGAGCCAGGCGTGAGTGTCGACCTCGATCGACTCGGGACGTCCATCCGCCGGCGCCGCATACAGGTAACCCGAGACGTAGCGAGCCGCGATTCCGTGCGCACGGAGCACGGACAGGCCCAGATGGACGAAGTCTTGGCAGACGCCGGCGCCGGCCTCGACCAGGTTCTCGATCGTGCTGTCGACGTAAGTCGCGCCCGGGCGGTAGGCGAAGCGGGCGGGAATCAGCTCGGTAATCAGCAGCAGGGCAGCGAGCGGGGACGGCGCGGCGCCGGTCGCGTCCAGCAGGTCAGCCAGCGCGTCCTGCTCGCTGGTGTCGGTCTGGAGCAGGAACTCGCCGCCGGCCTCGCGATAGGCCCGGTCGCTCATTGCCTCCCACGGCGCCTCGGGCGGAGTCGGCTGAGGCTGAGTGACCACGCGCGCGCGCACGTCGATCGTCAGATGGCCGTGGGGGCGCGAGACCTCGAACTCGACGACCTCGGTCCCGAAGTAGTCCGTGTGACGATGGAGGCGAACCTCAGGGTCGAGGCGGACGCTGAACTCATCGCAACGCTGGCGGCCGTTGGCGGCGGGCTTGACCCGCAGCGCATTCAGGTTGTCGACAACGTCGCCGTCGTAGCGGTACTGGGTCAGGTAGCGGATCGCGAAGTTCACGGATGGTTGGGGCTGGGACATCAGCGGCTGGTTAAAGGTGGACCGCCGCGGCGGCCGCCATCGCAAAGTAGCGCTCTTCGATGTCACTATCGACGAGCTCGAGGTCTTCCTGTACCCGTTCCAGCGTGTCCTCAAATGCCGGCGCGGTCTCTGGGGCCCGGCGCTGAAGCTCCAGATCGGCGATCAGGCGGCCGAGCCTGAGCACCGGCGGAGAGGACCGTGGTACCGCATCCGCATTGGAGAGGGCGGCGTGAAGGGCCTCCACGGATGCGGCCACCGAGCCAGGGTAGGCGCTGTCGTAGAGCAGGAACCGCGCCACAGGACCGACGGTCGGAGCCGCGCGGACGGCGCGCCGGTAAGCCTGGAATCCGCCGACCGCATGCAGCAACGCGAGCGCCTCACCCTCGCTGCTTGACTGCTTCGGCGCCGGCGGGACCGTGACCCGCAGCATCCTCAGCACCATGTCCGCGGCCTCGATCTGAGCACCCGCCTCGAGGAACCAGTGGCCCTCGTCGCGGAGCATCGTCCGGCCGACGAGCCCCCAGAACAGCGCGCACCGCTCCTTGACGTCCTGATACACGGAGTACGGCCCAGACACGAGCGCGGCGGACAGGTCGCGGCCGGCGAGCCCGAGATGGAATGTGTTCAGCGCCTCCCACATCTCGGTCGACATCACGTCCCTGAGTCCCCGGCCGCGCTCCCGCGCCCGCGCGACGCAGGAGACGATCGAGGCCTGGCTCTCGGTGTCGAGCGTGAGCAGACTGGCGACCTCCGCTCGGCCCAACAGGCGCGTCGCCAGCGCCTCGAAGTCGGACGTGTCACCGGTGTCGACCGCCGCCGCCGGACCGGGCGGCTTCTCGCCGATGATCGCCAGTAGCTCGGCCCAGCTGAGCGCGATGTCGCGCTCGCCGGCTGCGCCGGCGACATCGGCGTGAAAGACGCCATCGAGCATGCGGGCGGTGAACTCGGCGCGGGCGAGGTCACGTCCGAGCCAGAACAGCTCTTGGGCGATGCGGGCGAGCATGGCGCCTTCGGCGCTGGCGCCTGCGGCGCTAGCGAGATTCCCCTGCGGGGAATCTCGGGTTGGCATCTCCGGCGCCCCGTCGTTGCTGTTGCTGCTGCGCCTGCTCGCGCCAGCCGCCGTACCGGACGTCGGGCAGTCTCGGCGGGAGCCGGTGCGCCGGCAGCGTCCCGGGCGCGACGTCGACGGCGCCGCCGTCGTCGAGTACCCAGGTGTCCTTGGAGCCGCCGCCCTGGGAGGAGTTGACAACCATCGAGCCGGCTCGGAGCGCGACCCTGGTCAGCCCACCCGGGACGATCCGGATCTCGTCGCCGAAGACGGCGAACGGCCGCAGATCGACGTGCCGGGGAGCGAGCCGGCCGTCGGCAGTCTCGGTCGGCACCGTCGAGAGGTGGACCAGCTCCTGCGCGATCCAGCGTTCGGGCTCGGCCTCGATCCGGCGCGCTTGCGCTTCGCATTCGCGCGCGCTCGCGTGGGGTCCGATGAAGACGCCCTTGCCACCGGACTCGGACGTCGGCTTGACTACCAGCTGGTCGATCCGCTCGAGCACGTGCTTGCGCGTCTTCTCGTCGCCGAGAAGGTAGGTCGGCACGTTGTCCAGGATCGGTTCCTCGCTCAGATAGAAACGGATCATGTCGCCGACGTAGTGGTAGACGGCCTTGTCGTCGGCGACCCCGGTGCCGATCGCGTTGGCGATCGCGACCGTCCCGGCACGGTAGGCGCGCACGAGACCGGGAACGCCAAGCAGCGAATCGGGGCGGAACTCCAGCGGGTCGATGAAGTCGTCGTCGAGGCGGCGGTAGATGGTGTGCACCCGCTCGAGGCCGGCGGTGGTGCGCATGAAGCAGACCGCGTCGCGGACGACGAGGTCGGTCGCCTCGACCAGCTCGACACCCATCTGACGGGCGATGAACGCGTGCTCGAAATAGGCGCTGTTGGCAGGCCCCGGCGTCCACACCACGACCGTCGGGTCGGCGTCGATGGCGGGCGCGACCGCGCGCAGGGCATCGAGCAGGAGCCCGGGATAGTGGTCGACCGGACGGACTCGGTAGCCCGCGAACAGCTCCGGCATCAGCCTCGTCATCGCGACGCGGTTCTCGAGCACATATGAGATTCCCGAGGGCGTGCGGACGTTGTCCTCCAGCACGCGCCAGCGGCCATCCGCGCCGCGCACAAGATCGCAGCCGGAAACGTGGCAATAGACGCCACCGGGTGGGCGCACGCCGTGGACAGGCCTGGCAAAGCTCGGGCGACTGACGATCAGCGACCACGGCACCACGCCGGCGCGAACGATCTCGTGCGCGTGGTAGACGTCGTCGACGAACGCGTTCAAGGCACGGATCCGCTGGGCCAGCCCGCGCTTGATCGTCGTCCACTCGTCCGCGGGCAGGACGCGCGGCACCAGGTCGAGCGGGAACGGGCGGTCGCGTCGCTCACCGTCGGTCCCGGCGACCTCGAACGTGATCCCCTGCTGCATGAAGATCCGATCGCGGCGCCGACCCGCGGCGGCGAGGGCCTCGGGACCGAGCCGCTCGAGCGTTGCGATCAGGGGAGCGGCATGTGGCCGCGGGTCGCCGCTCTCGTTGATCAGCTCGTCCAGGCAGCCTGCGGTGAGCTGATACTCGTCCCGCAGGCGCTGTTCAGTAGCTTCCGCCATCAACCCGAAGGTCTAGCGCGTTAAAGGCTTCCGCGCCACCGGCCGCGTGGCCAAGGCCAACGCCAATCCTGTTGGCCGTCTGGACATGCGTCTGGCTGCGCGGCCGGGAAGTCGGCGGCCGTTTGGCCTACCCTAGGTCGATGAGGCTCCTGATCACGGGCGCGACAGGCATGCTGGGCCGCGACATCGCGAGTGCCGCGACCGCAGCGGGCCACGAACTGTCCGCGCTCGGTCGCGCCGAACTCGACATCACCGACGCTGCGGCCGTCGAGGCCGCGGTTCGCGAGGTGAGCCCCGCCGCCGTCCTCAATTGCGCCGCCTGGACCGACGTCGACGGCGCCGAGGCGCAGGCCGAGCAGGCGCTTGCCGTCAACGGCCGCGGTGCAGGAATCGTCGCCGAAGCGGCCGCGGCGGCCGGTGCATGGACACTCCACGTGTCGACGGATTACGTGTTCGCCGGCGACAGGCGCTCGCCGTACGTCGAGTCCGATCCGACCGGGCCACGATCAGAGTACGGGCGCGGCAAGCTCGCCGGCGAGCTGGCAGTCGCAGAGGCGGCGCCCGAGGCACACACGATCGTGCGTTCATCCTGGCTGTTCGGCGCCGGCGGCCGATGCTTCCCGGCGACGATCCTGCGTGCCGGGTCAGAGCGCGACCAGCTGACGGTCGTCGATGACCAGGTCGGTTGCCCTACCTTCACCGGCCACCTCGCGTCCGCATTGATCACGCTTGCCGTGGACCCGATCCCCGGGATCCTGCACGTCGCCGGCGGCGGCGGCGGATGCTCGTGGTACGACTTCTCACGGGAGATCGTGCGGCTCGCGGGACTGAGCTGCGAGATCGCGCCAGGAACGACGGCCGCGCTCGGGCGACCGGCGCCTCGTCCCGCGTACAGCGTGCTCGGCACCGAGCGCGCCGGAACGCCCCAGCTGCCCGACTGGCGCGAGGGTCTGACCGCGTTCCTCGCCGCGGGGGTGCCATCGTGAGGCTGCTCGTTTGCGGCGGCGCAGGCTTCATCGGCTCGACGTTCACCCGTCTGCGTCTGCATGATCACGGCGACGAGGTGACAGTCCTAGACAAGCTGACGTACGCCGGCCGGCGCGAGAACCTGCATGACGTGCTCGACGAGATCCGTTTCGTCCACGGCGCGATCGAGGATCCAATTGCAGTCGCCGACGCAGTCGCTGACTGCGACGCGATCGTGAACTTCGCGGCGGAGACGCACGTCGATCGCTCGATCGCCGACCCCGAGGGGTTCATCGTCACGAACATGCAGGGCACGCACGTGCTGCTCGAGGCCGCCCGAGCGAACGAGCTCCGCTACCTGCAGGTGTCGACCGACGAGGTCTACGGGTCGATCGATCAGGGCACGTTCACCGAGGAGTCGCCGCTCCAGCCTTCCTCGCCCTACAGCGCGACCAAGACCGGGGCCGACCTCCTCGTCGCCAGCTACTTCCACACCTACGGCCTGCAGACGCTGATCTGCCGCGGCTCGAATAACTATGGGCCCTACCAGTATCCAGAGAAGCTGATCCCGCTGATCATCCTCAACGCTCTCGCCGGTGACCGGCTGCCGGTCTACGGCGACGGGCGCAACGTTCGCAACTGGCTCTACGTCGAGGACTTCGGCCGAGGCATCGGTGAAGTGCTCGCGCACGGGGTCCCAGGAGAGGCATACAACTGCGGTGGTCCCGACGAATGCGAGAACCTCGACGTCGTCCACCGCGTGCTGGAGCTGACCGGTCGCGAGGAGTCGCTGATCGAGTTCGTCACCGATCGACCAGGGCACGATCGCCGCTACTCGCTCTCCTCGGGAAAGCTCAGGGCGCTCGGGTGGGAGCCGCGGGTGCGGTTCGAGCAGGGCATCGAGCGCACCGTCGAGTGGTATCGGGACAGCGCATGGTGGTGGGAGCCGATCCGCTCCGGGGCGTATCGTGAGTATTACGAGCGCCACTACGGCAGAGCGCTCAACACTTGACGAGGGAAGCCGTATGGCGGAGGAAAAGCAGCCGGCCCCACGTGGAAGGCACGCGCCACCACCGGAGGTACGGGTGCCGTTGCAGCGCCAGCGCCTGTTGCGCGCAGCCGCCACGGTGTTCGCTGAGCGCGGCTACGCCGCCGCCAGCTCAGAGGCGATAAGCCGCCAAGCGGGAATGTCGAAGGCGACGTTCTACGAGCACTTCGCGAACAAGGAGGAGTGCATCCTGGCGCTGTTCGACCGTGCCGCCGAGGTCGTACTGCAGGCGCAGGCGCGCGCGGCGGCCGGGGCCGGGCTCGACGACGCATTCGAGCGGATGCGCGCCGGCACGCTCACGTTCCTGACCGCGCTCAGCGAGAATCCGGAATACGCTCAGACACTGCTGGTGGAGATCATCGGTGCGGGCCCGCGCGCCGCGCAGCGGCGCGACCAGATCATGCAGCTGTTCGCCGACGCGCTGGTCGCCGAGAACGCGACGGCGGCGGCACGCGGCCTGATCGGGCGGTTTGCGTCGCCGCTGGACGCCTACGCGATCGTGGGGGCGATCACCGAGCTCGCCTCGCGCCAGGTGCGGCTTGGCGAGCCGCCTGATGTGCTCGAGCTCGCACCGGTGATCGAGCGCTTGATCCTCGGCATGCTTGCGCCGGCAGGCGCTCCCGGCGCAGCGTGAGCCTGCCGGCGCTCGAGGCGGAGATCGTGGGCTGCCGGCGCTGCCCGCGACTGGTCGCGTGGCGCGAGGAGGTGGCGCGCGTGAAACGTGCCGCCCACGCGGAGGAGCATTACTGGGGCCGGCCTGTGCCCGGCTTCGGTGACCCCGCTGCGGGCGTGCTCGTGCTCGGGCTCGCACCGGCGGCGCACGGCGGCAACCGCACCGGTCGCGTGTTCACAGGCGACCGTTCGGGCGACTGGCTGTTCGCTGCGCTGTGGCGTGCCGGGTTCGCCAACCAGCCGGAGTCGCGGGCGCGCGACGACGGCCTGCGCCTGCGCGGCTGCTACGTGACCGCGGCGGTGAGGTGCGCCCCCCCGGACAACCGGCCGCTGCCCGCCGAGCGCGACCAGTGCGCGCCGTTCCTGGCCCGCGAGCTCGAGCTGCTGCGATCGGTGCGGGTGGTGGTCTGCCTCGGCGGCTTCGCCTGGGACGCCGCGCTCCGGGCGAGAGCCGCGCTGGGTGTGCCGGCGCCCCGGCCAAAGCCCCGGTTCGGCCACGGCGCGGAGCTGGCGGCCGAGCGCTGGCCGCTGCTCGGCTGCTACCACCCAAGCCAGCAGAACACGTTCACCGGGCGTCTGACCGAGCCGATGCTCGACCAGGTGATGTCCCGGGCGACAGAGATCGCCGGGCCATGAGGCCCGAGCTCGCGGGACTGGAGATCGCCGATCCGCCCGAGCGATGGGCCGCGCTCGGGTTCGAGGTCGTGGACGGGCACGTGGACCTCGGCGGGGTCAGGGTCAGCTTGGGGGTGGAGGGGAAGGGAATTGTGTCCTGGACCCTGCGCGGGTTGGACGGGGCTGGCGACATCGACGGCCTGCTGACCACCCGGCAGTTCGGCGCCAATATCAGCACCACCGACCAAAACCTCGACCGAACTGCCAATTCCGCGAAGCGGGACATCGACCACGTGGTGGTGCTCAGCCCGGACTTCGATCGCACCGCCGCTGCGCTCGACGCCGCCGGCCTGCGGCTGCGGCGGATTCGTGACGCCGGCGGCTTCCGTCAGGGCTTTCGCAGGCTCGGCCCGGCCATCCTCGAGCTGGTCGAGTCGCCCGGGGCGCCCGCTGGGCCGGCGGCGTTCTGGGGTCTGGTGGTGGTCGTCGCGGATCTCGATGCGCTCGCGTGCACGCTCGGTGAACGGCTCGGGGCGGTTCGGGACGCGGTCCAGCCCGGCCGCCGGATCGCGACGCTGCGCCGGTCGGCCGGGCTCGGTCAGGCGCTCGCGTTCATGGACCCGGAGCGCTAGTAGCACTTTGTTAGGTCGTCACTTGGGTGTTGGTGCAGGTTGGCGGCGGCCGGTCCGCGCCAGCCGGGCCGTCGGGTGCGGATTGTCACGCGCGCGTCGCGGTTATGTCTCATCCGTGTGACGTGTAGCCCGAATCGGCCGACACCAGAATCTGTCGTGATGAGAACACGACAACAGTTGTCGAAAACTCATCTTGACCCTAGAGAAACCGCCGTCCGATGCACGCGGAGTGCGCTCCAGCGTCAGGAACCCGTGCACGCCCGCCACTCCTGCGGCGGGTGATACCACCCCAGCCACCAGCGTCATTCGTAATGCTCCAGCCCGAGCTCGCCTTTGAGCTGCTCGTAGTCGAACTCGACCTTCGACCGCAGCCGCCCCAGGCGTGCAACTCGCCCGGGCTCGACGTCGGCGGGGAGGTCCGAGAGCCAACAAAGTACTACTAGGCCTTACAGGCGATCGCTCCGGCGCCAGCCTTACTGGTGGCCAATGCCGTGTCGGTTGACAGCGCGTCCAGCTTCGCGTCGGTGTCGTAGCCCTGGTTGATGGGCTTCTTCAGGATGCATCCGCAGATCGACGAGCTCGCTCCGGTGTTTGTGCAGCCGGCCATGTAGTCGTGCTGGACCTGGGCGGAGATTCCGCTCGATGAACCACAAGCGGCGAGTGTGGCGACGGCGATTGCTGCGGCAGTGCCGGCGCGGACTACGCGGAGAGGCAGGTCGGGGTGTTAGCGCTTAGTTCGAGCTGCGGCCCGGCCGGCGCCACATGACGACAGCCAGGGAGCTCAGCACGAGAGCACCGGCGACGTAGCCAATGCTGACGCCGACACGGGCGCCACCGGCGGAACCGGCCGCAGCGACAACCGCATAGACGAGGAACGCGGCGATCGCCACGAACAGCGTGGCGACCACCTTCAGCAGGACTTTCATAGGACTCCTTTCCCAGCCGCAGCGGCTGAGATTGTGGACCGGGCACGACCTGTGACAGCGAGACCGACGACCTAGATCACCTGTATCGGTAGAAATACAGAAACTTTGAGTATTGCTTGACGCTGGACTGGCGAATTCGTACATCTGCCGTCGAAAGGGGCTCAGGCTCGACCGAATGGGCCCCGGCTGTCGACTCACCCCTTGGCTCCGCACGTCACCCTCGCCATGACCCAGACACTAGGAATCATCTTTGCGCTCGCCTGCTCGATCGCCACCAACGTCGGTTTCCTCTACCGGCATCGCGGCGCATGCTCGGTGCCGGCTGTGGACCTCCGGCGACCTTGGTCATCGGCCAGTTCGCTTTTCTCCTCCCGGCTGTTCGCGATCGGGATGCTGATCGCGGCCGGTGCCTGGATCCTCCACGTAGTCGCGATGGCGCTGGCGCCGCTCTCGGTCGTGCAATGCGTGCTTGCCGGCGGCGTAGTGCTGCTGGCGGCGATCGCCGACCGGCTGTTCGGACTGCGGGTCGGGCGCCGGCAGTGGCTCGGGCTCGGCCTGACCGCGGCCGGACTCGTCCTCCTCGGCTTCACGCTCCCGGGCGTCCACGGCGCCCATTCGCGCTTCTCGGTGCCCGGGCTGGTCGCGTTCGAGGCCGCCTTGATCGCCGTCGGCGCGCTGCTGCTGATCGGTCCGCAGGTCGGCGCGCCGGCGAAGCATCATGGCCTCATGCTCGGCGCCGCCGCCGGGATCCTGTTCGCGGTCTCCGATATCGCGATCAAGGCGATCACCGGACTTGTCGGCGCGCACGGGGCGGCGGGTCTGGTCTCGCCATGGACGCTCGTCACCGTCGCCGCGTATATCGCCGCCTTCTACGCCTCGGCCAAGGGGCTCCAGGACGGCGACGCCGTGCCGGTGATCGCGATCATCTGCACCGCCAGCAACGTCTCAGGGATCGTCGGCGGGATCATTGTGTTCGGGGACCCGCTGCCGGGGAACCCGGTCGTCCTGTCACTGCAGTGCCTCGCGTTCGTGCTGGTGGTCGTGGCCGCATGGCTCATGCCCGGGCCGCTGCGGATGGCCGGCTCGGCGGCTTAGAGACCAGGCAAGGCCCTTAAGGCCGGGTTATCGCCCGGCAGCGGTGGCTTCGGAACGGGGGCCGCTACGCTGGTTTGCAGTGCCGCTGTCTGCCTTCTCGCCCCGCGTCCGCGACTGGTTCGGAGCCGCTTTTGCCGCGCCGACACCCGCCCAGTCGCAGGCGTGGCCTGCGATTGCGACGGGGGAGCACGTCCTGATCTCGGCGCCGACGGGCTCGGGCAAGACGCTGGCGGCGTTCCTCTGGGCGATCGACCGCCTCGCCGCGGAGCCGACCGCCGGGGAGGGCCGCACGCGGCTGGTCTACGTATCTCCGCTCAAGGCCCTCTCGTATGACATCGAACGCAATCTCCGTGCTCCCCTGCGCGGGATCGGCGCCGAAATCACAGTCGCGATCCGAACCGGCGACACGCCGCAGCGCGAGCGCCAGGCAATGCTGCGCGATCCGCCGGACATCCTGATCACGACGCCGGAGTCGCTGTACCTGATGCTGACTAGTCGCGCGCAGGACATGCTCGCCGGCGCGCAGTGGTGCATCGTCGATGAGATCCACGCCGTCGCCTCGACCAAGCGCGGCGCGCACCTGGCGCTGACACTCGAGCGGCTCGCGCAAACGGCTGGACGTGACGTGCAGCGGATCGGGCTGAGCGCGACCCAGAACCCGCTCGAAGAGGTCGCCCGCTATCTGGTCGGGCCTCGGCGCACCTGCCGGATCGTCGACACCGGCGTACGGAAGGAGCTCGACCTCCGCATTCAGGTCCCCGTCGAGTCGATGGTCGAGCTCGATTCCGGCACGAGCGCCCCTGAGCTCGACCCGCTGCTCGGCGGCACCGAAGGCACCCGCCGTTCGATCTGGCCCGCGATCTACCCCGAGCTGCTGGAGCTTGTCCGGGCCCACCGCTCGACGATCCTGTTCGTGAATGCCCGCCGCGGCGCCGAGCGCCTTGCGCTGCGCCTGAACGAGATGGCGGGCGAGGAGATCGCGCGGGCTCACCACGGCTCGCTCGCGCGCGAGGAACGGGTGGTCGTGGAGGAGATGCTGAAGGCGGGCGAGCTGCCGTGCCTCGTGGCGACCTCGTCGCTCGAGCTGGGAATCGACATGGGGGCGGTCGACCTCGTAATCCAGGTCGAGTCTCCGAAGTCGGTCTCCCGGGGGTTGCAGCGGATCGGGCGTGCCGGTCACTCGGTCGGCGATGTCAGCCGCGGGCGAATCTTCCCGAAGTTCCGTGCCGACCTGCTCGAGTGCGCGGTGATCGCCAGGCGCATGCGGGAGGGCGCGATCGAGTCGACCGTAGTCCCGCGCAATCCCCTTGACGTGCTGGCCCAGCAGGTCGTCGCGATCGCGGCCGCGAGCGAGGAGGCAGTCGCCGTCGACGACCTGTACGCGCTGGTGACCGCGACGCACACGTTCGCCGACCTGCCGCGAACCCAGCTCGAGAACGTGCTCGACATGCTCGACGGGCGCTATCCCTCGAGCGAGTTCGCCGAGCTGCGGCCGCGGATCGTCTGGGATCGAATCGCCGGGACCCTGCGGGCTCGCCCCGGCGCCCGGCAGCTGGCGGTTACGAACGCGGGCACGATCCCGGACCGCGGCCTGTTCGCGGTGACCCTTCCCGACGGCCGCCGGGTCGGCGAGCTCGACGAGGAGATGGTCTACGAGGCACGCCCGGGCCAGACCTTCCTGCTCGGCGCGACGACGTGGCGGATCGAGGAGATCGGTCGTGACCGCGTGATCGTCACGCCGGCGCCGGGATTGCCCGGCGCGGTCCCGTTCTGGAAAGGCGACGGGATCGGGCGCCCGCGCGAGCTCGGCGAGGCGATCGGCGCGTTCTCGCGCTGGGCCGTCGACCAGCCGCCGGAGCGGCTCGAAGCCGAGTACGACCTCGACCGCCGGGGCGCCGTCAACCTGAGCCAATACCTGCGCGAGCAGCAGGCGGCGACCCGCGTCGTGCCGTCGGACCGCGCGATCGTGGTCGAGCGCTTCCGCGACGAGATCGGAGACTGGCGACTTTGCGTGCTCTCGCCCTACGGCGCTCGCGTCCACGCTGCGTGGGGGCTGGCGCTCGGCTCGAAGATCCGCGACGAGCTCGGCCTCGAAGCGGACGCGATCTGGTCCGACGACGGGATCATCATCCACCTTCCTGATGCCGATGAGCCGCCCGGGGCGGAGCTCGTCCTGATCGAGCCCGACGAAGTCGAGGACCGGGTGGTGGCCGAGCTTCAGTCCTCGGCGCTGTTCGGCGCGCGCTTCCGCGAGAACGCGGCACGAGCGCTGCTGCTCCCGCGCGCCAGGCCAGGCAAGCGCACGCCGCTCTGGCAGCAGCGGCTGAAGGCGCAGTCGCTACTCGAGGTGGCGCGCAAGCACGGCGAGTTTCCGATCGTGCTCGAGACCTATCGCGAGTGCCTTCGCGACGTGCTCGACCTCCCGGGGCTGGTGGAGCTGCTGGTCAAGCTCCAGCGCCGGGAGCTGACGATGGTCGAGATCGAGACGCCGACCGCGTCGCCGTTCGCCTCCTCGCTCCTGTTCGACTACGTCGCCACCTACATGTACGAGGGCGACACGCCGAACGCGGAGCGGCGAGCGGCGGCGCTTTCGCTCGACCGGGACCTGCTGCGCGAGCTCCTCGGCCAGGAGGGGCTCCGCGACCTGATCGACCCGGCGGCCCTCGCGCAGGTCGAGGACGACCTGCAGCATCTGTCGGATCGAACCCGGGCCGCCAACCGGGACGGCCTGCACGACGTCCTGCGCCGCGTCGGCGATCTCACCGCGGCCGAGGCCGCGGCGCGCGTGCTCGCCGGGCTCGACGCGGCGCGGATGCTCGAAGACCTGGCGGCGGAGCGTCGCGCGATCCGGGTCAGGCTGCATGGCGAGGAGCGGTGGATCGACGCCGCCGACGCCGGGCTGTACCGCGACGCGCTCGGCGTCGTCCCTCCTGGTGGGCTGCCGGCGGCGTTCCTCGCGGACGTGCCCGACGCGCTGCGCCGGCTGCTTGCGCGTTACGCGGCCACGCACGGGCCTTTCACCTCGGCCGAGCTGCACGCCCACTACGGCCTCGACTGCTCCACCGCCCTGCGCGAGCTCGAGCGCGCCGGCGGCCTCGTTCGCGGCGAGCTCCGCCCCGGCGGCTCAGAGCGCGAATGGTGCGACACCGAGGTGCTGCGGCGGATTCGCCGCGCGTCGCTCGCGGTGCTGCGGAGCGAGATCGAGCCGGCCGACCAGCGCGAGCTGGCGCGCCTTTACCCGGCCTGGCAGGGCGTCGACCGCAACCCGGCGACCGGGGCCGGGATCGATCGCCTGCGCGAGGCGCTCGTGTCCCTGCAGGGGCTCGCGTTGCCGGCGGCGACCTGGGAGCAGGACGTGCTCCCGCGGCGGCTCGGCGCCTACTCCACGACCTGGATCGACCAGCTGTGCGCGAGCGGCGAGCTGGTGTGGATCGGCGCCGGCGCGCTCGGGCGCGGCTCGGGGCGGGTTGCCTTGTACTTCCGCGAGGACGTCGCCCTGATCGAGCAGCCAGGGAGGACGCCGCCCGCGCCGGCTTCGCCAGAGCGCGAGGCGGTTCGCGCTCGGCTCGCGGCCGGCGCCTGCTTCTTCACCGATCTGCTGACCGATGTCGAGCTGGCGCCCGAGGTCATGCAGGAGGCACTGTGGGACCTGGCGTGGGCAGGCGAGGCGACCAACGACGCGTTCGCGCCTCTGCGTGCCCCGCGGCTGACGCTCGCGCGTGCCCAATCACAGCAGCGCGCGCGGGCCGGCCGGTCAGCCAGGTTCGCCGCCCGCCGGCGCGGCGGTGGAGCCGCGCAGGTGCAGGGCCGCTGGTCGCTGACCGCGCCGCTGCTCGACCGCGAGGACGGCGCGACGAACCTGAGCGCGCGGCGGCGGGCTCTCGCCGAGCTGCTGCTCGAGCGCTACGGGATCCTCACCCGCGAGCAGGTCCGTGCCGAAGGCGTGCCCGGCGGCTTCGCCGGCATCTACCCGGAGCTCTCGCAGCTCGAGACGCTCGGGATCGCCCGGCGCGGCTACTTCGTCGAGGGCCTCGGTGGCGCCCAGTTCGCCCTCCCGGGTGCGGTCGAGCGTCTGCGCGGCGCGCCCGATCGAGACTCGGACTCGCTCGTGCTCGCCGCCGTCGATCCCGCGCAGCCGTACGGCGCCGCCTTGCAGTGGCCAAGGCGCGAAGGGGACGACGGCCGTCGCGGGCCGACGCGCGTGCCGGGTGCCTACGTCGTGCTCGGCGGCGGTGAGCCGGTCCTCTACCTGGAGCGCGGCGGCAAGGGGCTGCTGACGCTGGTGGATGGCGCAGACGCTCGCCTCGATGCGGCTCTGGCGGCCCTGGCCGAGGAGGTCCGTCGCGGGCGAATCAAGCGGATCGCGCTCGAACACGTCGACCGAGAGCCCGCGCTCGCGTCGCCGCTAGGTCCCGCACTGATCGCACTTGGGTTCCGAGAGGGGCCCAGAAAGCTGACCCTGAGCGCGTGACAAGGCGTGCCCGAGGGCGACACGATCCGATACGCGGCGAACCTGATCCGGCCCGTGCTCGAGGGCGTGGTGCCCGGGCAGATCAGCACGCCGCAGCCACGCCATGCGCTCGACCGCTGGCCCGAGCGCCTCGCCGGCCGGGCGGTGACGCGCGTCGAGCCGTACGGCAAGCATCTGTTCCTGCGCTTCGAGGGCGGTCTCGCGCTCCACTCGCATCTGCGCATGACGGGAGCCTGGGGCGTGTACGCCACCGGGCAGCGGTGGCGCCGCTCGCGCAGGCGTGCCTGGCTCGTGCTGCTCGCGCGCGGCCATGAGATCGTGGAGTTCGACGGGCCGGTGCTCGAGCTGATGACGGAGGGCCGCACGCGCTTCGACCAGCGGCTCGCCGCGCTCGGCCCTGACGTCCTTGCCGACGAGATCGACTCCGAGCGCTTCCTGCGCCGGCTGCGCGGAGACGACCCAACGCGCGGCATCGGGGACGCTCTGCTTGACCAGACGACGATCGCCGGCATCGGCAACATCTGGAAATCGGAGGGATGCTGGGAGGCCGGCATCGATCCATGGCGGCGGCTGGAGCGGGTGAGTGACGCCGAGGCGCTGTCGATCCTCGAGCACGTGCGCCCACGGATGCTGCGCTCCGCCGAGCTCGGCCCGCGCGCGATCGAGCCTCGGATCTATGGGCGTGCCGGCCGTCCCTGCGCGCGGTGCGGCGGGCGCGTGCTCGCGCGAGGTCAGGGGGACGCGAATCGAACGACGTTCTGGTGTCCGGGATGTCAGCGATGAGCGTTCGGCGCGTCGGGCATAAGGGCGCGGACCTGATCGCGCCGGGAAACACCTTCGCGAGCTTCGACGCCGCACTGCGCGCCGGGGTCGACATGATCGAGTTCGACGTCCTACCCGAGCCCGGCACGGGCCGGCTGGTCCTTGCCCACGACTACGCGGACGCTGCCGGGCGGGTGCCGCATACGCTCGAGGAGGGACTGGGGCATCTGGCTACCGACTCGTTCGCGGGCATCGATTTCGACGTCGATCTGAAGGGACCGGGTTACGAGCTGGCCGTCGTCGAAGCGCTCCGTCAGCGGGATCTCCTGAGTCGCGTGCTGATCTCCTCGCAGCACCGCACGAGCCTCGCGGCGATCCGCGCCGCCGACCCCACCGTGAGGCTCGGATGGTCGGTCCCGAAGCTCAAGCGTGACCCGTTCCGCTCGCCGGCGACAGCGGTGCTCGCGGGCGCGGGTCTCGTGCTGCTGCGCGCCTGGCTCCCGGGCCGCGCGGCGGCGGCGATCCGCGCGGGGCGCTGCGACGCGCTGATGGCGCAGTGGCGGCTCGTGACGCCGAGGCTGGTCCGCAGCGTCCGCGACGCCGGCGGCGAGCTGTACGTCTGGACCGTCGACGACCTGCCGCGGCTCCGCACGCTCGAGGCGCTCGGGGTGACGGGCGTGATCACCAACGACCCACGGCTGTTCACCGAACCGTGGCACGCTCAGGACACGATTCGGCCTAGAGTTGAGTGATGGTGACCCCCATCCCCCTCAAGCAGCGCGCCGCGTACCGGGCCCTCGCCGGCCACCACGACGAGATCGCCGGCCGGCACTTACGCGACCTGTTCGCCGCCGACCCCGGCCGCGGCGAGCGGATGTGCGCCGAGGCGGTCGGGATCCTGCTCGACTACTCGAAGAACCGCATCACCGACGAGACGCTCGGCCTGCTCGTGCGCCTCGCTGAGGAGTCGGGGCTCGCAGAGCGGCGCGCCGCGATGTTCGCAGGCGAGCACATCAATGTTTCAGAGGACCGCGCCGTGCTCCACGTCGCCCTGCGGATGCCGCGGGAGGCGACGCTCGTGGTCGATGGCGTCGATGTCGTGGCCGAGGTGCACGCCGTGCTCGACCGGATGAGCTCGTTCGCCGAACGTGTTCGCTCGGGCGACTGGAAGGGGCACACGGGCAAGCCGATCCGCAATGTCGTCAACGTCGGCATCGGCGGCTCTGACCTCGGGCCGGTGATGGCGTACGAGGCCCTGCGACACTACTCCGCGCGCGAGCTGACCTTCCGTTTCGTCTCGAACGTCGACTCGACCGACCTTGTCGAGGCGACCCGCGATCTCTCGGCCGAGGAGACCCTGTTCATCGTCTCCTCGAAGACCTTCACCACCCTGGAGACGATCACGAACGCGACATCGGCCCGGCGGTGGGTGCTCGACGCGCTCGGCGACGAGGCAGCGGTGGCCAGGCACTTCGTCGCCGTCTCGACCAACGCCGAGCGAGTCGCCGCGTTCGGCATCGACACCGCCAATATGTTCGGCTTCTGGGACTGGGTCGGCGGTCGCTACTCGATGGACTCGGCGATCGGGCTCTCGACGATGCTCGCGATCGGGCCTGAGGGGTTCCGCGAGCTACTGGCCGGCTTCCACGCGATGGACGAGCATTTCCTGACCGCCCCACTGCGCGAGAACCTTCCGGTCCTGATGGGCCTGCTCGCGGTCTGGTACGGGGACTTCTTCGGCGCTCAGACCGCTGCCGTCCTGCCCTACGAGCAGTACCTGAAGCGCTTCCCCGCCTATCTACAGCAGCTGACGATGGAGTCGAACGGTAAGCACGTGACGCTCGCCGGGGAGCCGGTCGACTACGACACCGGGGCCGTCTACTGGGGCGAGCCCGGGACCAACGGCCAGCACAGCTTCTACCAGCTGATCCACCAGGGGACGAAGCTGATCCCGGTCGACCTGATCGGGTTCGGAAAGTCGCTTAACGAGCTCGGCAGCCACCACGACATCCTCACCTCCAACGTGTTCGCTCAGGCCCAGGCATTGGCCTTCGGCAAGACCCCAGAGGAGGTACGGGCCGAGGGCACGCCGGAGGGGGTCGTGCCGCACCGGGTGATGGAGGGCAACCGGCCCTCCAACGTGCTGCTGGCGGAAGTCCTCACACCGCGGCTGCTGGGCTCGCTGATCGCTCTGTACGAGCAAAGCGTCTTCACGCAGGGCGTGATCTGGGACATCGACTCGTTCGATCAGTGGGGGGTAGAGCTCGGCAAGGTCCTGGCCGCGGCGATCATCCCCGAGCTCGAGCGCGCGGAGGAGCCGGATCTGGCCCATGACTCATCGACCAACAACTTGATCCGCCGTTACCGCGAACTGAAGAGCAAGGGAGGCTGAGATGGCAACCGACAAGCCGATGCAGCTCGGGATGATCGGGCTCGGGCGGATGGGGGCCAACCTCGTCCGGCGCCTGATGGCCGACGGCCACCGCTGCGTGGCCTACGACGTCAGCCCCGCGGCCGTCGAGGGGCTGGCCAAGGAGGGAGCCGTCGGAGGCTCGAGCCTGGAGGACTTTGTGGCCAAGCTCGAGAAGCCGCGCGCGGTCTGGATCATGGTTCCGGCCGGGGTCGTCCAGTCAACTCTCGACGACCTCGTGCCGTTGCTCGACGCCGACGACGTGGTGATCGACGGAGGCAACTCCTACTACCGCGACGACATCACTCGCGCCAAAGAGCTGGTCGCGAAGGGCATCCACTATGTCGACTGCGGCACCAGCGGCGGCGTGTTCGGGCTCGAGCGCGGCTTCTGCCTGATGATCGGCGGGGAGCAGGTCGCCGTCGAGCGACTCGATCCGCTGTTCAAGACGATCGCCCCGGGGCGAGGCGCCGCCGAGCCGACGCCGGCTCGCACGCGCACCGACGGCACCGCGCCGGACGGCTACCTTCACTGCGGACCGAGCGGCGCCGGGCACTACGTCAAGATGGTCCACAACGGGATCGAGTACGGAATGATGGCGGCGCTCGCCGAGGGCCTCAGCATCATCAAGCACGCCGACGCAGGCAAGTACACCGCCCAGGTGGACGCCGAGACGACGCCGCTGCGCGACCCCGAGGCATATCAGTATGAGATCGACGTCGCCGAGGTCGCCGAGGTGTGGCGCCGAGGCTCGGTGGTCGGATCGTGGCTGCTCGACCTCACCGCCGACGCGCTGGCCCGCTCCCCCGACCTCGAGGAGTTCTCAGGGCGTGTGTCGGACTCGGGCGAGGGCCGCTGGACCGTGATCGCCGGGATCGACCTCGGGGTTCCCGCGGCCGTGATCACCGCCGCGCTGCTCGAGCGCTTCGAGTCGCGCGGCAACGGGCAGTTCAGCGACAAGATCCTGTCGGCGATGCGCGCCGAGTTCGGCGGGCACGCAGAGCAGAAGGGATGATGAGCGTCCGTCTGCTGCTGGCCGATGTGGACGGCACGCTGGTCACCCAGGACAAGGACCTGACGGCGCGAACGATTGCCGCCGTGGCCCGGCTCAAAGAGGCGGGGATACTGTTCGCGGTGACGAGCGGGCGGCCGCCGAAGGGCATGGCGATGCTGGTCGAGCCGCTCGACCTGAAGACGCCGATCGCCGGCTTCAACGGCGGTGTCCTGGTCGACCCGGACCTCAAGGTGATCGAGCAGCGCGTGCTCCCCTCCGCGCTCGCCGCGCCGATCGTCGACCTGCTCGCAAGCCACGATCTGAGCGTGTGGCTGTACGCCGGGGCGGACTGGTACGTGCAGGATCGCAAGGGCCCGCACGTGGACCACGAAGCGTCGACGGTCAGGTTCGAACCGACCGTCGTCGACAGCTACGACAGCCTCGAGTCCGGCGTCGCCAAGCTGGTCGGAGTCAGCGACGATCACGACGCCGTCGCGGCTGCCTCCGCCGATGCGCAGGACCGCTTCGGCGACCGCGTCTCCGCCTCATGCTCCCAGCCGTACTACGTCGACGTGACGCACCCCGACGCCAATAAGGGGTTCGTCGCCAAGTGGTTGGCGGCACGCTACGAGATCGGCAGTGACGAGATCGCGACGATCGGCGACATGCCGAACGACGTTCTGATGTTCGCCCATTCCGGCCTCAGCATCGCGATGGGCAACGCCGGCACCGAGGTGCAGCGCGCCGCGCGCCGAGTGACCACTTCCAACGAGGACGAGGGCTTCGCGAACGCGGTCGAGCGCTTCATCCTCCCTAGCGCGACCGACGTCGCCTAAGTCAGCGTGCAGGTTCCCGAGCTGTAGCCTGGCGGGTCGGAGAAGCCGACGTTCGGATAGCCGTGACCGGTGTTGCGGACGACCTTTCCAAGGATCTTGTCGCCGAGCTTCCATTCGAATGTGATCGCGCCGCGCACCAGGTACATGCTCCCGGCCGCCGGCGGGTAAACCGGGAAGCTCACGCCGCCCTGGTGGATGCCGTGCGTACCCTTTCCGAGCGAGAGCGGAGAGCTGGCGTTGAAAGGCTCGAACTGCATGTCAGTGTAGTTCCAGTAGGAGAGCGAGATGTTCATCAGCAGGGTCGTGGCGAAGCCGAGGCTTGGCATCTGGCCACGGATTCCGACCTCGTCGTCGGAGGTCCCGGAGGTACACACATTGACCGTCGCCCACAGATCGGGGGAGCGCTCGGCGGCGGCCACCGCGGTGCGGATCTGCTGGGCCGTAGGCCCGGTCGATGGCTTCGTCTTCTTCTTCTGCGGCTTCGCCGCCGCGGCGACGCCCGTGGCTGAGAACGCGGCAAAGGTCGTGAGGAGCATGAGGATGACAAGGCGCAAACGCACGGCACAGACGATAACGGGCGCATTGTCCGAGTGCTGCGCAGCGGCGCTGTGATGAACCGGCGCGCACGTCGTAGTGCCTTCGTGAGCGACACACTGACAGCGCCAGAGAGGAACGACGCGGCGACGTCCTGGGACCGCTTCGAGGCGCTCTACCGCTCGAGTCGCGACGACGTGTACGCGTACGTCTCGACGCTGCTGCGCGATCGCGTCGCGGCGGAGGATGTGACCGCGCTCGCGTTCGAACGTGCGTACCGGCGGCGAAGGACCTTCGACCGCCACCGGGGCGACGAGCGCGCGTGGCTGTTCGGGATTGCGCGCAACGCCGCCCTGGACGAGCTGCGCCGCCGCCGCCGGCTCGCGGCCCTCGTCACTGACCCGGAGGACATCGACGCCGTCGGGCCCGAGGACGGCGCCGACGTCGCGCTCAGGCGCACCACCGTCCGCACCGCACTCGCCGCGCTGCCGGCGCGAGAGCGCGAGCTGGTCGCGTTGAAGTTCCACGGAGGACTGTCGAACGCCGAGCTCGCGCGCGTGCTCGGCGTCAGCGAGTCGAACGCGGGGACGATGCTGCACAGAACGATCGAGAAGCTTAGGAAGGCCTGCGATGCGACCCCGTGACGAACAGCTGCTGGACCCGATGATCGCCGAGGAGCTCGACGCGATCGACGCGACGCTGGCCGGCGACCCCGTCGACCCGCGCTTCGCCGAGCTCGCCGAGCTGGCGCTGCTGCTGGCGGCGGAGCGGCCCGACGGACCCCGACCGGAATTCGCGCACGAGCTGGATCGGCGCGTCCAGGCGCGTTTCCGGCGCGCCGGTGGTGGGCCCGTGGCGTCGGGCTCTGGCGGCAGCGCGGCCGGCGGGGCCGGCGCGGGGTCCTGGCGTGCGCGGGCGCGCGCGCCGTGGTGGCATCTGACGCCGGCGCTCGGCGCGGCGGGGACGGCGCTTGCGGCCGTCGTCATCGGTGTCGCCGTGTTCGCGGGCGAGGGCGGGTCCAGTCCGGTGGCGCCGGCGACGACTTTCAACTCGCTTCACGCGGGAGCGCCGGGCGTCGTGAAGGCGGCGCCGGCCCGCACGCCTGCTCCGGCGAAGGCAGCGGTTGGTCGTGGGACCGCAGCTTTGACCGTGCCCGGCGACGCTCAGGCCCCTGTCAGCCACAGCCCCGCGACGAGCTCCGCGGCCTCTACGAACAGCAGCGGCGCATCCTATGGGGTGAGCGTCCCCGGAAGCTCGAGCGGGAGCGTTGGTTCGCCTGCGCCGACGCCCGTCCCCAACGGCCGCAAGATCACGCAGTCTTCGATGCTGCAGCTCGGCGCCCCCGCCAAGCGGATCGACGCCGTCGCCCAGGAGGTCTTCGACGTGGTCGGCGCGGTCCAGGGCATCGTTGACAGCTCCACCGTGTCGAGCACCGGCGAACCGGGGGCGACCGCCCAGTTCCAGCTCCGGATCCCGAGCACGTCACTCCCCCTGGCGCTGTCGGAGCTGTCGCGGCTCCGCTACGCAAACGTGATCGCCCGGACCGACAACACCCAGGACATCAATTCCTCGTTCGTGTCCGCGGACCGCGAGATCGCCAACGCCAGGAGCGCGCTCGCCAAGCTCCGCGCCAAGCTCGCCGCCGCGACCCTCGACACCGAGATCGCCACCCTGCGGGCGCAGATCGCGGCCGAGAACGCCACGATCAAGCAGGCGCAGGCATCGCTGCGGTCGCTCAACCGGCGGGTGGACTACAGCCGGGTCGACGTCGGCATCCAGGCGAACCTGGGCGGCGGCGGCGGCGGCGGTGGTGGCGGAACGTCGGGCGGCGGCGGCTTCGGGCTCCGCCAGGCGGGCCACGATGCCGTGCGCGTGCTCGAGGTCTCCGCCGGCGTCGCCCTGATCGCGCTCGCGGTGATGGTCCCGATCGGGCTTCTCGCCGCACTCGGATGGTGGCTCGGGCTGACCGTGCAGCGCCGTTGGCGCGAGCGCGCGCTCGACATCGCCTGATTGGGCTGGGGGGCGGGCGGGCTCGCCGGGCGGGTTCGTCCCGCCGGGCGGGCGGGCCGTCGGGCGCGTTCGGCCACCCGGCACTCGCACTGCTCGTTCCACCCAGTTTGCGGATGAACGCATCAACACCTCCGGTATCCGTAGGAAATGATGCGTGGCTCTCCTGAGCTGCTCGCGGTTCGGCGAGTAGGCCCGCGTGGGCTCGCCGAGCGTCTTTCGGCAGGCGGCACCATGCGCCACCACGCTGACGCCCTGGGCTTGTGGTATTCCTGGCGCCGTGGAGACCACCAGTCAGGACACCATCCAGCTGTTGGGTCGGGTGCCGGTGTTCTCCGCGCTCGGCGAGGATGAAATCGGCAGGGTGGCCGAAGTCGCCGTCCCACGCCGGTTCGCGGCCGGGGAGGCGATCTTTCGCGAGGGTGATGAGAGTGACACCTGCTACATCGTGCGCAGCGGGCACGCGCGCGCGATTCGGGAGCATTCCGACGGTCGCTCGATCACGCTGGCCAACTTCGGCCCGGGGGACATCTTCGGCGAGCTGGCGATGTTCGACTCTGAGCGCCGGTCCGCCACGGTCGAAGCGCTGGAGGCGATGGAGGCTCTGGCGATCCTCGGCTCGGACATGCGTCGCTTGCTGGGTCTGCATCCGGACATCGCTGTGAAGCTGGTGATCGCACTTGGGCGTCGCCTACGGGAGACCAACGAGCGGCTTGCCCGGCAGTCCTTCCAGACGGTGCAGAGCCGGGTTGCATCCGTACTTGCACAGCTCGTCGAAGCTGCGCGGTCCGAAGGTGCCGGGGACGGCGACGTCCTGATCACCTCGACCCAGTCCGATCTCGCACAGCTCGCAGGCTCCTCGCGCGAGTCCGCCAGCCGCTTTCTCGCCGTGCTCGAGCGCGCCGGAATCATTACCCAGGGCCGAGGCAGGCTCACCGTCCATGACGCCGCCGCACTCGGACGATACGTCTTCTGAACCGAGCGTCAAGCGCGAGTTCTCGGCCGGAGGTGTCGTGGTTCGCGGGGACGAGGTGGTCGTGATCATCCCTGTCAAGCGCGACGTCGAGGGAAACCGGGTCCTTGCGCTGCCGAAGGGCCATCCGGACGGATCAGAGGCGGCCGAGGCCGCCGCGCTGCGGGAAGTGCGCGAGGAGACTGGTGTGCACGGCGAGGTCGTGGAGAAGCTCGGAGACGTCCGCTACTGGTATCAGCGGCGGGGCCGGCGGGTGCTCAAACTCGTGACGTTCTTCCTGATGGCGTACCGCTCGGGAGACATCGCCGACCACGATGACGAGGTCGAGGAGGTCCGCTGGATGCCGCTCGCGCAGGCCGCGCGGTCGCTCACCTACGCCGGCGAGCGAGAGATGGTCGCCCGCGCCCTGTCGCGAACCGCATCGGATCGGTAGGCTGGCGGCGGTGCGCGTACTCAATTTCTATTCGTCAGTCTTCGCAGACCAGCTGCGTCGCGGCCGAAAGACCGCCACGATCCGTCTTGGCGACAAGTCGCACAAGTACCGCAAGAACGACTGCGTCCTGGTCACCATCGGCTACCAGCACTCTCCGCGGGAGAAGATCTTCAACGCTGTGATCGATCAGGTGGAGGTGAAGCGGGTCCGTGATCTGTCGCCCCGTGAGATCGAGCACGACAACCCGGAATTTCGCCGCGTCGACGAGATGGTCCACTTCCTCGCGCAGATCTACGGCCGCCCGATCACGATGGACGACACCGTGACCGTGGTCCGCTTCTCGCAGATCATCGAGAACCCTCCGGAGATCCGCGATCGCATGCATGGGCTTGGGGCCGCCAAAAACTAGGTCTTGCGGGGCTTTCGTCGCGCTGCCCAGGGGGGTTGGTGGTGGGCTCGGGCGTGGGGGTGGGTTCATGCGATGGGCATCGCGACGAAGGCCCCGCCAGCCCAGCGCTACGGCATAGATTCGAACCCGGGTCGCCGACCGGGCCGCCGGGAGTTCGGCGCCGAGCATCGCCACTCTCGCCTGAGCCCGCGACCGAACTCCCAATCCAATCGCCCCCTGGGCGATTGGACACTGGCACTCTTCACAACAGAGTGCCAAGGTCTTTACTCGCCCAGAAATTGGCTGAGCTATAGTTTCGGCAGGCTGGCACTCCGACCCCGCGAGTGCCAACCACGTGTCAGGAACCCTGTACCCCCACCCGGAGGTTGCATCACATGAAGCTCAAGCCCCTCGGCGATCGGTTGATCGTGCGGGCAATCGAGGAGGAAGAGACCACTGCGAGTGGCATCGTCCTTCCCGACACTGCCAAGGAGAAGCCCCAGAAGGGCAAGGTGCTCGCTGTCGGCGACGGCAAGATCAACGAGGACACCGGCAAGCGTGTCCCGCTGGATGTCACGGAGGGCGACGAGGTCCTCTACAGCAAGTACGGCGGCACCGAGATAAAGATCGACGGCCAAGAGCTGCTCGTTCTGCGCGAGTCCGACGTACTGGCAAAGATCCAGTAGATCCTCACCCTTTCTCAGGAGAACACATCACACATGGCTCATAAGGAACTGAAGTACGACGCGGAGGCACGCAAGGCGCTCGAGATGGGCGTCGACGCAGTCGCCAACGCAGTCAAGGTCACGCTTGGCCCCAAGGGCCGCTACGTGGTCCTCGACAAGAAGTTCGGTGCTCCGACGATCACCAACGACGGCGTCACGATCGCACGTGAGATCGAGGTTCAGGACGTGTTCCAGAACCAGGGCGCGCAGCTCGTTCGCGAGGTTGCAACCTCGACCAACGACGTCGCCGGAGACGGCACCACCACGGCGACCGTGCTCGCACAGTCGATCGTCCGCGAAGGCCTGCGCAACGTCGCGGCCGGCGCCAACCCGCTGTCGCTCAAGAAGGGCATTGAGATCGCGGTCGAGCTCGTTGTGAAGAACATCGAGTCTCAGTCCAAGGAGATCTCCGGCAAGGACCAGATCGCCCGCGTGGCGACGATCTCGGCCGGTGATGAAGAGATCGGCGACGTCATCGCCGATGCGATCGACAAGGTCGGCAAGGACGGCGTGGTCAACGTCGAAGAGGGCCAGACGTTCGGCATGGACCTCGAGTTCACCGAGGGCATGCAGTTCGACAAGGGCTACATCTCGCCCTACATGGTCACCGACCAGGACCGTATGGAGGCCACCCTCGAGGACCCCTACATCCTGATCGCGAACCAGAAGATCGGCTCGGTCCGTGATCTACTGCCCGTGCTCGAGCAGACGATTCAGTCCGGCAAGCCGCTTCTGATCATCGCCGAGGATGTCGAGGGCGAGTCGCTCGCGACACTGGTCGTGAACAAGCTCCGCGGCACGTTCACCGGCGTTGCGGTCAAGGCGCCCGGCTTCGGCGATCGCCGCAAGCGGATGCTCGAGGACATCGCAATCCTCACCGGTGGCGAAGTGATCACCGAGGAGATGGGCCTGAAGCTCGAAAACACCCAGCTCTCGCAGCTCGGGCGCGCACGTCGCGTGGTCGTCGCTAAGGACACGACGACGATCGTCGACGGCAACGGTGAAAGCAACGCGATCAAGGGTCGGATCAACCAGATCAAGACCGAGATCGAGGGCACCGACTCGGACTTCGACCGCGAGAAGCTCCAGGAGCGTTTGGCGAAGCTCTCGGGCGGCGTGGCCGTGGTCAAGGTCGGCGCTGCCACCGAGACCGAGATGCGGGAGAAGAAGCACCGCGTCGAGGACGCGCTGCAGGCGACCCGTGCGGCGCTCGAAGAGGGCATCGTCCCGGGTGGCGGCGTTGCGCTGCTGCAGGCCGCTCACGCGATCAAGCTCGACAGCATCGTGCTTGACGACGAGAAGACAGGCGCCAAGATCGTCCTCCGGGCGCTCCAGGAGCCGCTGCGTCAGATCTCCGAGAACGCTGGTCTGGAAGGCTCGGTCGTCGTCAACGACGTCCGCAAGGCGAAGAAGGGCTGGGGCCTGAACGCCGCCACGGGCGAGATCGTCGACCTCGTGGCCGCCGGGATCATCGATCCGGCGATGGTGACGCGCTCGGCGCTCCAGAACGCCGCGTCGATCGCCAAGAACATCCTCACCACCGAGGCGATCGTTGCCGAGATCCCAGACAAGGACGGCGGCGGTATGCCGGGCGGCGGCGGTATGCCCGACATGGGCGGAATGATGTAGCCAGCCGCGTTCTGAGAACGCGAATGGTAGGGGCCCGGCACGCGAGTGCCGGGCCCCTCGCTGTATCTGGACTTAAACGTCCGCAGTCTGGGGAAGGATCGGGTCTTCGGCGGCGTCGTTAACCTGAAGCGAACAGGATCGAACGAAATGACTTCGTCAGCCGCCGACAACGAGGCCGGCCGGCCAGAGATGGCCCCGCGCGACCTCCGCGACCTCGCCATGCTCGCGGATGGCTCGCTTCCCCCTGCGCGCCGCGCCGAGGTCGAGTCCCGGATCAACGCTGCCGCCAACGGGAGTGCGCTGCTCGAGAACGAGCGCAAGGCGGTGGAGGCGTTGCGCGGAGCCGCGACGGTTCGCGCGCCCGCGGCATTGCGAGAGCGGATCGCCGCCGATGGGGCGCGAGCCGGTTGGGCGGTGCCGCGGCGGCGCGCCATGCTGGGTGGGGGGCTCGCGGGCGCTCTGGCTGTGGTCGCGCTGGTGCTGCTGCTGGTCCTGCCGGGTGGCACCCCCGGGGCGCCGTCCGTGAGCCAAGCGGCCTCGCTTGCGCTGCGCGGCGCGAGCTTGCCGGCCCCGCCGCTGGCACGTAGCCGCGGACGTGCGACCGATCGGCTCGCACGCGATGTCGACGAGGTCTACTTCCCCGCACGGCTCGGGGCCGGGTCGAAGGCGACGGGTGAACGCGTCGACAGGCTCGACGGCCGTGTGGCACGCACAATCTTTTATACGACACCCAATCGGGCTCAGATCGCTTACACCATCGTCGGAGGCCCCGCTCTGACCGAACCGAGCGGCGGTGCGGCAAGTCACCTGAACAACATCGAGCTGCGCACGATCGCGCTCCGTGGACGGCTGGTCGTCACATGGCGTCACGACGGCCACACCTGCGTCCTCTCCGCAGCCGGGGTGCCCGACCAGAAGCTGCTCGAGCTGGCTGCTTGGAAGGCCGCGGTCTGAGTCGTTTATGCGCCGGCGTCGAGCGTGGTCGGCCCGCGGTCGACGTCGCGCGCTATGCGCTGGCGCGCGCGGTGCAGCCTGGTCGTGATCGTGGCCTCACGGACCCGCAACGCTCGAGCTGCCTCACGGTAGGAGAGACCGGCGATGTCGATCGCGACCAGCGCATCGCGGAACTCATCAGGCAGCGCGGCAATCGCCGCGAACAGCTCAGCAGTCTCGATCGCCGCCTCGGGGGAAGCAGCCGCCGGATCGGCGATGTAGTCGAGGTCTTCCGGTAGTGGAGCCGTTCGTGGCCGGCGAGCAGCCGCTCGGCGCTGGCTGATGAACGTGTTGCGCAGCACGCGCAACAGATAGCCGAGGTCGTCCTCGGAGCGGAGCAGGCGCGGCTTGCGCAGCACGCTCGCAAACGTCTCCTGGACAAGGTCCTCGGCGTCCTCGCGCGACCCGCACAACCCCCAGGCGGCGCGGTAAAGGCGGTCCACGTGGTCGCCCAGGCGGCCGGGATCAAGTTCGCGTTCGGACATCGCTACTGGAGTGTGGATCCCGGGCCGTGGTCCGTCGGCCCGTCGTTTCCCCCGCTCGTCTCCGTCGATCAGTCCGTTACGTCCGAGAGCGGCCGGGGGGCGGGCCCGACGTACTTCGCGGTCGGGCGAATCAAGCGGCCCTCCCGCTTCTGCTCGAGGATGTGCGCGGACCAACCGGCAGTGCGCGCGCAGGTGAACATGGGCGTGAACAGCTGGGGGGGCACAGCGGCGAAATCGAGCACGACAGCGGACCAGAACTCGACGTTGGTGGCGAGGACACGGTCGGGCTTACGCACGTGGAGCTCGGCCAGCGCCGCTTGCTCGAGTGCCTCGGCGACTTCGACCCGAGGCGCGCCGAGGCTGCGGGCGGTACGACGCAGCACGCGCGCGCGGGGATCCTCGGCACGGTAGATCCGGTGCCCGAAGCCCATCAGACGCTCGCCGCGGTCGAGTAGGGCCTTGACGTAGCGTTCCGCATCCCCTTCTGCCTCGACGTCGTCGAGCATCTTCAGGACCCGGGACGGCGCGCCGCCGTGCAGCGGGCCCGACAGTGCGCCAACCGCTGCGGACAGCGCCGCAGCGACGTCCGCCCCGGTCGACGCGACGACGCGGGCGGTGAACGTCGATGCGTTGATTCCGTGCTCGGCGGCGGAGATCCAGTACGCGTCGATCGCCTCCACGTGACTGGGGTCGGCCTCCCCACGCCAGCGGATCAGGAATCGCTCGGCGATCTGCGTCGCCTTGTCGACGTCGCGTTGGGGCACGGGAGGCTTCCCGATCCCGCGTGCCGATTGGGCGACGAACGAGAGCGCCATCACCGACGCGCGGGCGAGATCGTCGCGCGCCTCCTCGTCAGAGATGTCGATCAGCTGGCCGAAGCCCCACTGCGGCGCGAGCATCGCCAGCGCTGACTGCACGTCTACGCGATGGTCGCCCGAGCGCACGCTCAGCGGATGCGGCTCTGCAGGCGGGAGCCCGGGCTGGAGGTGCCCGTCGACGAGCAGACCCCAGACCTGTCCGAACGGGACCGCGCCGACGATCTCCTCGATGTCGACCCCCCGATATCGAAGTGCACCGCCGGCTCGGTCGGGCTCAGCGATCTCGGTAGCGAAGGCGACGACGCCCTCGAGGCCGGACTGAACTTCGGTCGTAACGCTCATAGTGGCCTCCGCCCCGCAAAGAACTTGCTGCATCGGTGACAGGGTTTATCCTGGAAAATGCGTGCCTGTATCACCGCTGTCCCGAGCACCACCAGTACCCCGACCGCCAGTCGATGAGTCCGTGCGCTGCTCACCCCGCGGCCGATCATGTCACCTTCCCGGTCGGCGCAACGTAGGCTCCCGGATCAGTGTCCGACCTGCTATTCCGCTCCGCCGGCGAGCTCGCCGCCCTCGTTCGCTCAGGCGACCTCAGTGCACGGGAGCTGGTCGCGGCGTCGCTGCGGCGGATCGACGAGACGCAGCCGACGCTGAACGCATTCACGTACGTCGCGCATGAATCAGCGCTTGCCGCCGCAGATCGGATCGGTCCAGGCGACCCGCGCCCGTTCGCGGGCGTGCCGATCGCAGTCAAGGACAACCGGCCGGTGGCCGGCATGCCGCTGACGATGTGCAGCGACCTGTTCGGCGACTTCGTGCCTCAGCACGACGCCTTCAGCGTGCGACGGCTGCGCGACGCGGGCTTCGTGATCGTCGGCAAGACGGCCCTGCCCGAGATGGGGATCCTCCCTACCACCGAGTCTCGCCGTTTCGGCCCGACCCGCAATCCGTGGGCCCTCGAGCGCACGCCGGGAGGCTCGAGCGGCGGTTCTGGAGCAGCCGTCGCCGGGGGCGTCGTCCCGATCGGGCACGGGAATGACGGCGGCGGATCGACCCGCATCCCTGCCGCGTGCTGCGGACTGGTCGGGCTGAAAGCGGCGCGAGGCCGGGTGTCGGCCGGTCCTGACTCCGGCCAGAGCTTTCTCGTCGGCGACGGGGTGCTCACCCGAACGGTGGCGGACACCGTCGCGATGCTCGACGTGATGGCGGGCTACGAGCCGGGCGACGCGACCTGGGCGCCGCCGCCGCCCGCGCCGTATGTGGAGCTGATGTCGGGGCCCTCGGGTCGCATGCGGATCGGGCTCGCACTGAACATGCCGCTCGAGGGCGCGACGCTCGACCCGGTCTGCGAGCACGCGGCGCGCGACGCTGCGACGCTGCTCGAGTCGCTCGGCCATCGGGTGGAGGAGATCGCGCCGCCGTGGTCTGACCTCGACCTGCTGGCGGACTTCACGCATGCCTTCGGGCCGGCGGTATCGATGACGACGCTGATCGGAGGCCGTATCGCCGGCCGCGAACCAACTGCGGAGGACGTCGAGCCGCTCACGTGGGCGCTGTGGGAGCGCGCCCGCAGTCAGGACACACTGAGCCTGCTCGCGGCGCAGAACCGGCTCGAGTCGGTCGCCCGGTCGATCGTCGCGTTCCTCGCTCCCTACGACGCGGTGCTCACTCCGTCCCTCGCTCAGCGTCCGCTGGCGATCGGAGAGGTCAACGGCCTTGGCCCCGACCCTTGGGACCACTACCAGCGCTCCGGCGCCTTCACCCCGTACACGGCGATCGTAAACGTGACCGGGCAGCCGGCGATCTCGCTACCGCTGTTCCACGGGGAGGACGGCATGCCGATCGGGATCCAGCTGATCGGGCCGCCTGCACGTGAGGACATCATCCTTCACCTCGCCGGCGAGCTCGAGGAGGCGCGTCCCTGGCTGGGGCGCCGTCCCGAAGGATCGTCAGCCTAGCGGTACGTGTGGCTGATCAGCCGTGTTACCAGCGCTGCCACGAGCAGGTAGAACCCCGCGGCGATCCCCCAGTTGACGGCGATTGCGGTATGTGCGTTGCGGAAGGTGAAGATGCCGTCGAAGGGACCGACGAGCGAGTGCGCCCAGGTGTGGAGGTCCTGGACGATGCTGTTGGCCGGGTTCGCCTTGAGCAGGATGAGCAGAATCCCGGCGATAATGATCAACGCGATGACGCCGGCCACGATGTCCACTACGTGGGCAAGTAAGCTCAGGCCCGTCCGCGCGGTGTCGCCCACGGACCTGCGGCGGCCAGTCATGTCATCCCGGTGCTCGGGCGATACCGCCACCGGCTGCCCGTCCGGATCTGTCGCCGGCGTGACTGTGAACATGAGCTTGAACCTACCTCCTGTTGAGCGTTCAATCGCACCCGAGCACAGCACGGATGAGACACGAACAGACGCGGGCGGAGCTCAATCACATCGACTAGTCGCAGCGACGACGATGGTCAGCTGCAGCGACGGCTGGTCAGCTTCAAAAGCGACCGTCCGGATCGCATTCTACTCGCTCTCGAGACTCACCGCGATGTCACCGCTCCGGGCTCAACCTGTCCCGAGGACAGCGCGCATCGACTTCGGCACCACTCCGAGCAACTCAGCGTCGGCGGTGCCATGCCGTGAGATCATCGGTACCTCGAACAACTCGGCCTCGTCCCAGGTTGCGAATGCGGCCGGCCCGGTAAGCAGCTCGACGGCCTGTAGCACGCGGCGTGTCACCGGCGTCGGGATCTTCACCAGCGGGCGGCGGCGGCCGAAAGACCGCAGGGTGGTCTCGACGATGTCCGCGTAGCTAAGCGTGTCGGGTCCCGCGAGCTCGAACCGGGCCCCGCGGGAGTCGCTCCGTGGGAGCGCTGTCATCACGCAGTCGGCGACGTCCTCGGCCCAGATCGGCTGATATGCCGCCTTTCCCGCCCCTGAGATCGGGACGACGGGCAGCAGCGTCATCCGCTCCAGCAGTCGCAAGAACGGGTCACCCGGTGAGTAGGTGATGGACGGTGCGAACACGAGATGCTCGAGCGAGGACTCGACCACCGCGCGCTCGGCAAGCGCCTTGGCGCGCATCAGACGTGCGCGGCTGCGCGTCGATGCTCCAAGCGCGGAGAAGAACACGAACCGCCGCACCCCCTCGCGCTCCGCGGCCCGCACCAGCCGCCAGGTTGCGACGCCGTTGAGCTCTTCGATCGAACCGCCGGGCTGATCGCGGATCGTCGCGGCGAGATGGATCACGGTGTCGACGCCACGCAGCGCGTGCCGGAACGAAAGATGGTCCCCGAGGTCACCCAGCGCGATCTGCACGCGGACGCGCTCCGCGCCGAGGCGCCTGGGATCGCGGACCAGGCAGCGCACGGGCATCCCGGCGGCCGTGAGGCGCCGCAACAGGGGCAGGCCGATCGTTCCGGTTGCGCCGGTCAGCAGGAGCACGGCGAGGGAGGCTACCGCCGCCCGGCGGCCTCCACGCTCTACCGTGACTCACGGTAGGGGTCGCCGTCGCTCCCGGGGCGGCCGAGAGCACGAGTTCCTTAGAATGCCGAAACCCGCCCGAAGCCGGGCGGGGTCCGAGTCAACGTCGAGGAGGAAAGTCAGCACCTATGGCCTACGTCATCGCCGAGCCCTGCATCGGCACGAAGGACAACTCGTGCGTGGAGGTCTGCCCGGTCGACTGCATCCATCCCACGCCAGATGAGCCCGACTACGACAAGGTCGAGATGCTCTACATCGATCCCGAGGAATGCATCGACTGCGACGCGTGCGTGGAGGCCTGCCCCGTCGACGCCTGCTTCGCCGAGGACCAGCTCCCGGAGGAATGGCAGAAGTACACGCAGCTGAACGCGAACTACTACGAGCAAAAATAGCCCCACGCGCACCGGGAGTTCGGCGCCAACACCGGCACTCCCGCCCAAAACTCGACCGAACTCCCAATTGAATCGCCCTCCGGGCGATTCAACTCACGCCATGGGCAGTGACATCCCGACGGGCTTTGGTGCGGCGGCGGGGGCCGCGGGTTGCATCACCGGAAGCTCGACTGGGGACAGTGCGATCAGGCCGCGTGCGGCCTGGCGGATCGCCTGCGCGGCGGGGTCGTCGGGATCGGAGAACACGAGTGGAAGGCCCGCGTCGGACTGCTCGCGCAGGGGCATCGTCAGCGGCACCGTCGCGAGCAGGGGCACCTCGAGCTCGTCCGCCAGCAGCTGGCCGCCTCCCGCGCCGAAGATCTCGAAGCGCTCGCCCGACGGGGTCACGAAGCTGGACATGTTCTCGATCACGGCCACGACCTCCAGCTTGACCTTGGCGGCCATCTCAGCGGCCCGTCGCGCAACCTTCTGAGCCACGGCCTGAGGGGTTGTGACCAGCACGAACTCGGCCTGCGGCAGGAGTTGTGCCAGGGTCATCGACACATCGCCGGTGCCGGGGGGGAGGTCGATCAGGAGGTAGTCGAGCTCTCCCCACTCGACGTCCTCGAGGAATTGCTGGAGCGCCTTGTGGAGCATCGGCCCGCGCCAGACGACGGCGGCGTCCTGTTCGATGAAGAACCCGATCGACATCACCCGGATACCCTCGCCGGTCTGCAGCGGTATCAGCTTGTGCTGTTCGTTCACCTTCGGCCGCTGCCCGCCGAGGCCTAGCATCCGTGGCTGGGAGTAGCCCCACACATCGGCGTCGAGGACGCCGACGAGCTTCCCTTCTGCGGCCAGCGCGGCGGCCAGGTTGGCGGTCACGCTGGACTTGCCGACGCCACCCTTGCCAGACCCGACGCAGATCACGTTGCGCACCCGCGCAAGCGCGCCTTCCGGCAGGGTCCCGCGTCCGAGCCGGCGGCCGAGGTCAGACTTCTCGCTGTCGGACAGCACGTCGAAGGACACGTTCACTCCCTCGACGCCGTCGAGCGCCCGGATCGCCTGGGTGACGCCGGTCTGGAAGTGGCTGCGGATCGGGCAGCCGGCGGTCGTCAGCGAAACCGTGACATCGACGACGCCGTTGGCGTTCATGTCGATCGACCGGACCATCTGCAGCTCGACGATGTCGCGGCGCAGCTCAGGGTCGATCACGGCGCGGAGCGCATCCATCACTTGTTCCTGGGTCGGCATTCCCGTAATTGTCGCAGACGCGATTTCGGGGGTTAAAGACCGACGGGGCGCCACTTGCGTGACGCCCCGGCGGTTGAGGGAGGAGAGGGTGCTACGTCCGCCGGCGAGATATGGGCCGGCGAACCTCTCCCGCGGGCGGCGCTCTCCTGCAATCGCCGGGCGGGGGAAGTCTGATGAGGTTGCTTACGAGACGCCGAGGAGCTCCTGCGCCTCGACGACGAGCTTCTCGACACGTGTGGTCAGGGTCCCTGACTGCTTCTCGAGATCCTTGCGTACCGTGCGCACTTCGCGCTCGAGGCGACGTCGGTTCTGCTTCACGGTCCGCTCGACGCGCTTGCGCCGCTGGCGCAGGTCGCGCTCGAAACGAGTGCGGGTCTTTCGCACCTGCCGCTCGAAGCGGTTACGCGCGGTGGCGCCACGGCGCTCATAGCGCTTGAGCTCGCGCTCGACGCTCTCGCGGGAGCTGTATTTGGTGGTGAGGCTGCGGACGGTCGAGACCAGATTGTCGCGAACGATCAGTCCGGCGCCCACGGGCACCAGTACCGCACGCTCGGCGATCTGCTGGGCCTGCTCCACACGCGTCGTGGGCTGCGTCGACGTCGTCGTGGAGGCGGTGGCCGTCTGGCGAGTAGTCGTGCCAGGCTTGCGAGCAGTGCTCGCTCGCGGGCCCGTCTTGTTGGTACTTGTAGCCATTCTTTCTCCGCTTCCCTTGTGGGGCTAAGGATATTACTTCTAATCCATGTTCGGGTGAGGATCATCACCGAACATGTGTTTGTACCCCGGGCTGAAGCCTGCGTTACAGTCCATGACGACGAACTTGACATAGCAATCGCCGTTCGGCCCGGCCCAGCCGCCCGGCCAGACCGGCCAGACCGGCAGGGAAGGCGCCCGCTCGTGGCTTCGCTAAACCACTCCGGAGATCTCTTGATCGCCCCGCGAACGCAGTACGCCCATGCCGGCGATGCGAGCGTCGCCTTCCAGGTCGTGGGCGACGGGCCGCTCGATCTCGTCGTGGTCAACGGGCCCGCGTCCCACCTTGAGCTTGCGTGGGAGGAGCCGACAACGGCACGAAGGCTGCGCAGCCTGGCTTCGTTGTTCCGGCTGATCCTGTTCGACCGGCGCGGAACGGGTCTGTCGGATCCGGTCGAGCGTCCGCCGACGCTGGAGCAGCAGATGGACGATCTAATGGCGGTGACGGACACGGCGAGCTCATCGGTGACGATGTCGGCGGGCTCGCTGTGCACATCGGCGCCCGCGTGATGTCGAAGGCGAGAGGCGGGGAGGTGCTCGCCTCGAGCACGGTGAAGGACCTGGTCGTGGGATCGGGGCTGCGGTTCGACGACCGCGGCACCCACACGCTTCGGGGCGTGCCGGAGGAGTGGCGCCTCTACGCGCTCGAGCTCTGAGCGTCCGGTTCCGACGGGTCCGGTGGGTCCGATTCCGTTGGCTCCGCTTCCGACAGGCCGCCGCGGGCGGTGACCGTACGGGCCAGCCAGGCTCGCGGATCGCGCAGCTCGGTCAGCGTCGGTAGCGCCTCGGGTGAACTGAACACGTGCAGGAGCGCCGCGGTCCCGCCCTCCAGGACTACCGCGTCGCAGAACGTCTTGCCCTGCTCGTACTGGCGCATCTTCAGATCTAGGCCGAGCAGCCGCGCGACGATCCGCGACACCGTCGACTGCGATCGACGGCGGCGATTCAGCGATTCGCGCAAGCGCGGCAGCGACGGGAGCAGATCTGGAGCGACGGCATCCATCACGTGCTCGGCGTGGCCCTCGATCACCGCCATCACCGCCTGAACCCGATCGAGTACCGACCGCTCGGCCGGGCTCGCGACGAGCGCGATGAAATCGCCCCGGCGCAGCGCGTCCCCGATCCGGTTGATCTCCGCGCGGCTGGGCCAGTGCAGCTTGCGCGAGGAATCGATCCGCAGCTCGGCGCCCTGCAGGAGCTCGCGCACGAGTCCGGAGAGGTGGCCCTGGAGCCACGGCACGCCGGAGAACTGGACGGCATGGGTGACCTCGTGCAGCGTTACCCAGGTGACGAATTCGCGCTCATCGGCCCCGAACGCGCGGACCGCCTCGCCGAGGTTCGGAAGCACGAACAGCAGCCTCGGGGCCCGGTCGTGAGCGGACTCGTCGAGCAGCACCAGCTCGTACTGGCCGAGCACCCGTTGCGCCAGATAGCCGATCACCACCCCGATCTCGGTCGTCAGCACGACACCGACGGCGATCTTGACAGCCGGGCGGAGCGGGCCGAGCCCCGAGCCGGCACGCTCGAGGACGGGATCGAGCAGCAGTCGCATCGAGCTGACGTTGCTCGACACCCAGTCGCGGCGGGAGATGCCCTCCGGCTCCGGCAGGGCGCCGGACGGCGTCAGGCCGGTGTACGCGGTCACCCTTCGCTCGCTCTCGGCCGCCAGCGTGATCAGGTCGGTGCTGGGCGGACGGGCGTCACCGGTCCCGGCGACGTAACCCGCGAGGCGCTCGGCCAGGATCCAGTCGATCACGTCGGTACCCGCTCGAGCTCGTGCAGGGTCTCGAGCGATCTGGCCGCGATCACGGGCGTGCTCGCCGAGGTGTCGAGCGGTGCGCCGAGCGGATCTGAGAAACGGGGAAAGCTCACGTAGCCGCCGGCCTCGCGCACGATCAGCTGACCCGCCGCCGCGTCCACGCCACGGCCGTTACGTAAGGTGAGCATCGCGTCAAAGCGCGCGGCGGCGACCTGGCACAGCGACGACGCGATCGTCCCCAGCGCGCGCAGGCGATACGACGTCCCGACCAGCTGGTCGATCGAGGCTGCCACCCAGCGTGGATCCGCGGACTCGATCCCGAGCACCTCGAGCCGCCCATCGCGACCACGAATCTCAGGCGCCTCGCGATCGAGCAGCACGTCGTTGCACCACGCCCCCCCGCCGCGGGTCGCACGCCACTCCTCGGCAGGCCCGAAGTCGTACACGAAGGCGAACAGCACATCGGCCATCGTGTCACCATCCGCAACCGCGATCGAAAGCGCGTGGTGGGGTATTCCCCGCTTGGCGTTCAGCGAGCCGTCGATCGGATCGATGATCACACGCACGCCGCCGTCGCCGTAGTCGACCTCCCCGCGCTCCTCGGAGATCGCATGGAAGCGGTGCCCAGCCGCGCTCAGCGCGTCGAGCTCCGCGAACACAATGTCCTCGGCGGACGCGTCGATCACGAGCGTGCGGTCGCCGCCACTGCCGCGCTCGCCGGTCTCCGCGGCCCGCTCGCGGGTGCTCGGAGCGGCCGCGAGCAGCCGCTCGAGTCCGGCAGCGGCGCGCCGCGACAGGCCCAGCCAATCGGCGTCGAGCGCGGAGCCGGGAACGTTCATCACGCGCCTATGCTGTCAGAGTGAGCGCGCAGCGCGAGCGGTCTGACGAGGCCGGAGGTCTCGTGTCGCGGCCGAGCCCTGGGGATAGTCGGCTGATCGGCGGGCGCGACCCGCTTGCGGAGCTGCTTCCCGCACAGCTCGAGGCGGTGACATATCGGGACGGTCCGCTGGTCGTGTGCGGGCCCGCGGGAAGCGGGAAAACGCGTGTGCTCGAAGCTCGGTTCGCCTGGCTCGTCGACCAGGGAGTGGCGCCTGAGCGGATCCTCGTGCTGGCAGCGTCCTCGGCGGCAGCGGACGCGATGCGCGCGCGCCTCGTCGACCAACTGGAACGCGCCTACGAAGAGCTGATCGTCTGCACCTGCGCGGATCTTGCCGCCCGATTGCTCGACGACGCCGGCTTCGATCCGTTCGCGGCGGTCGTGGCCCCTGCTGACCGTCTGGCGATCCTGCTCGAGCGGATCGACGATCTGCCGATCCGCCGCCACGATTTTGGCGGCAGCCCGAGCGCGCTGCTGGGCGGCTTCGTGCGGCGGATCGACACGCTGAAGGCGGAGCTGATCGACGCCGACCACTACGCGGCCTGGGCGGCCGCCCTCGGTGACGATGAGGGGGCGGCGCTCGAGCGGGAGTTCGCCGAGGTCTACCGCGCCCACGAGCGGATGCTGAGCGAGGCCGGGGCGCGGGATGCCGGTGACGTGATGCGCGAGGCGCTCCGGCTCGCGCGCGAACGTGCTGCGGTCAGCGGCCGGTTCGAGTACGTGCTGGCCGACGATGCGCAGGAGCTCGATCTCGCGCCGGCGAGCCTCGTTCGCGCCGTCGCCGGCGCGGGCCTGACGGCAGCCGGAGACCGGAACGCCGCGGTCAGGCGGTTCCGCGGTGCCGGTGCGGCCCGGCTCGACGATCTGGGCATGGGGGCTCGCGTGTTCACGCTCGAGCGCAGCATCCGCTGCCCCGAGCGCGTGCTGCTCGCAGCGTTCGCGGCTCTGCCCGAGGTCGAGCCCCCACCGGGAGCTCCTGGCGGGGAAGTGGTGTTCTGGCGCTGCGCGAACGAACGGGCCCAGGCGCAGTCGGTCGCTGCCGACATCGAGCGGCTGATCGCTCGCGAGGGAGTCGAGCCCGGCCGGATCGCCGTGCTCGTCCCGGCGATCGCCGGTGAGGGTCAGGCCGTGGCGGTCGCCCTCGAGGAGCGGGCGGTGCCGCACCGTCTGGTGGGGGAGGCGGCCTTCTTCCACAGAGCCGAGGTGCGCGACCTGCTCGCCTGGCTGAGGCTGCTGGCCGACCCGGCGGACGCCGCGGCGGTCGTGCGCGCCCTGGCGCGGCCGCCGATCGAGCTGCGGTCGGTCGACATCGCACGCTGCACGCAGATCGCGCGCCGGCGCAAGCTCGACATGGTCGCCGCGCTCGCCGCGGCCACCGAGTCCCCGCAGGTCCCGCCAGAAGCGCGTGAGCGGATTCGCGTCTTCCTGAAGCTCTATCGCTCCGCGATGGCCGCGCTCGACACGACCCGCCCCGACCTCTATGTCCACCGGCTGGTCGAACGGCTGGGACTGCGCCGCCAGCAGCTGTTCGCCGCTCAGGCAGACGTCGTGCAGCGGCTGAGGGCGCTCGCGCGGTTCGGCGAGCTCGCCGCCGCGTACGTGCGGCGCGCGCCGCAGGCGACGCCGCGGGAGTTCGCCCGCTCGATCGCGGCGGTGGCCGACGCGGCACTGCCAGAAGAGGAGCAGCCGGACGTCGTCGGTGCGCGCGACGTGCAGGTGATGACGCTGCAGGCCGCGGCGGCGATCGAGGCCGACCACGTCTACGTGCTCGGGTTGCACGCCGGCGTGACCCCGGCAGCGCCGGAGCCGATTCCGGATGCGCTGCTGCACGAGCCGGTGCCGCCCGACACGCCCGCGGGCCGCGACCGGTCGCTGCGGCAGCTGCTGTATGTGGCGATCACCCGCGCTCGCACGCGCGTCGTGCTCTCCCATCCCGGATCCGGTGATCGCGGGGCGCCGCTTGGGCCGTCGCCGGTGGCCGAGCAGGCGCGGGTGGTGCTCGGACGCGAATGGGAGGACCGCGAGGAAGAGCTCTTCGGTCCGGCGGAGACGCTCCACTCGACATACCGAATGCTGCGGGACGAGCTACTCGAGGGCATGGCCCGCACCGGTGGCAGGCTCGGCGAGCTGCGCTTCGACACCGATCTCGACATCTCGCATGCCGTGGTCCGCTACCTCGAGCTGCTGAAGCTCTCGGCGTTGATCGCGCGCCCCGAGGGGCAAGGGGTGGCAGAGGCGATCCGGGATGTCAACGCGCGGATCCTCCAAGCGGTGACCTCCGAGCAGCGCGAGATCTTCACCTCCTCGCCGCTGGATGATTACCTGCTCGACGCCGAGCGTGACGACCGCCGCCGTGCCCAGGCGACCGTGGCGCGCGAGGAGCCGTCGCTCGAGCCGTTCCTGCCCAAGCGCGGGGAGGGCTTGGTGCTCTCGGCGAGTGACATCGACACCTACCGGACCTGCCCGCTGAAGTACAAGTTCGCCCGCGTGTTCCGGATCCCGCAGGAGCCGACGATTCATCAACGCTTCGGGATCCTCGTGCACCAGGTGCTCGAGCGCTTCCATGCGGGGCCGGCAGGCGGGTCCCAGGCAGAGCTGCTGGGGCTGCTCGACGCCGGCTGGCGCCGCAGCGGCTTCGGCGACTCCGAGGAGGAGCGGCAGCTGCGCGATAAGGCGGCAACCTCGCTCGTGCGTTACCACGCCCGCTTCCAGTCTGAGGAGTCCGAGCCGATCTGGTTCGAGAAGTCGTTCGCGTTCAAGGTCGGACCCCACCTGCTGCGCGGTCGGGTCGACCGCGTCGACCGCCTCCCTGGCGGCGAGTACGAGCTGATCGACTACAAGACCGGTCGCCCGAAAACACCCGGACAGCTGGCCGAGGACGTCCAGCTCTCGCTGTATGCCGTTGGCGCCGCAGAGGCCTGGCGGCTCGACGCCTCGCGCCAGGCCTACTACTACCTGCTCGACGACAAGAAGGTGGCGCTCGAACGAGGCGAGGGCGACCGCAGCTGGATCCTCGACGTCACGAACGAGGTTGCCGATGGGATCCTGTCGCAGGGGTTCGAGCCGACGCCGTCGTTCGCTGCCTGCTCGATCTGCGACTACCGGTTGGTGTGCCCGGCGGTCGAGCGCTAGGACGGTGGGTCGCCGTCTGACCCGCGCTGGCGCAGGAAGCGCTGCAGGTCCTTGGCGATCGTGTCGCCGGACGGGAGCGTCCCCGTCTCACCCGTCGGGCCGAGGCCCGCGGCCTGCTCGAGCTGCTCGACGAAGGCCTGCACCTCAGGATCGCCCTGCACCGCGATGTTGACTTGGCGCTCGTAGTCTGCCGCTGCCGCCTCGAGCTCGGATGCGTCGACCGCGACGCCGACAAGCCCTTCGAGTCGGCGTACGAGGGCCAGTGCGGCCTTCGGGTTGGGCGCGGCAGCGACGTAGTGGGGCACGGCGGCCCACAGGCTCGCGGACGGGATTCCGGCCTGCTGGCAGGCCGTGTGCAGAACGCCGGTGATTCCGGTCGGTCCCTCGTAGGACGAGGACTCGAGCCCGAGTCGCGCAACCAGGGCAGGGTCCGACGCAAGTCCCGTGATCGAGACCGCCCGGGTATGCGGCACGTCTGCCAGCAGCGCGCCGAGCGTCACCACGAGCTGGGTGCCCAGCACCTCGGCGAGGTCGACCACCAGCTTGCTGAACGTCCGCCAGCGGAACGAGGGCTCGGCGCCCGCGAGCAGGATCAGGTCGCGCGGGGCGCGCGGCACGCGGGCCTCGTAGAGCTCGACGGCGGGCCAGACGATCTCCCGTGTCTGACCCTCGACCAGCTTGATCCGCGGGCGCGTCGCCTGGAAGTCGTAGAAGTCCTCGGGATCGATCGTCGCGAACTGCCGGGCGGACAGCGCCTTACCCACGAACGTGAGCGCGGTGGAGGCGGCGTCGGCCGCGTCATTCCAGCCGGTGAAGGCGCACACCAGGGCGGGAGCACGGAGGCCGTCGGGGCGATGGTCCCATTGCAACGGCTGCATCCGGTCCACCGTACATGATGAGCGAATGCGATCGGAAGCGACGAGCGTCAGTGCACTGCGCCCCGGACAGGACGTGACCGCGGTGTTCGCCTGTACGCGCAAGGACCGGCTGATCACGCGGAGCGGCTCCCCGTACCTGGCGCTCGAGCTGCGCGACCGCACCGGAACCCTGCCGGCGCGCGCCTTTCGCGACGCCGACGCGCTCGCCGGCGGCTTCGAGCGTGGCGATCTGGTCCGGGTGACGGGCCGGGTAGAGCGGTTCCGTGACGAGCTCGTGCTCGAGCTGGCGAGCGTCGCGCGCGCCGCGGCGGGCACGGCTGACCCGGCGGCATTCCTGCCGCGCGCGTACCGCGATCTCGACGAGCTCGACGGCTTTCTGGAGCACCTGGCCGGGGAGGTCCGCGACGGCCGTTTCCGCTCTCTGCTCGACGGTCTACTGGCCGACACCGCGCTGCGGACGGAGTGGCGCCGCGCCCCGTGCACGCGCGCCGGCCATCACGCCTATCTCGGTGGCCTGCTCGAGCACACCGTCGGCGTCGCGACGCTCGCGAACGAGCTCTGCCAGCTCCACCCGAGGCTGAGCGCCGACCTGCTGCTGACCGCGGCGCTCGTTCACGACCTCGGCAAGACGTGCGAGTTCACCTACGGTGCCGAGTTCGGGCTGACCGAGGAGGGCCGGCTGCTGGGTCACGTGGCGATCGGCCAGCGCATGCTGCTCGAACGTTCGGCGGCGCTCGACGACGAGCGCCGGCTGGCGCTGCTGCACTGCGTGCTATGCCATCACGGGCCTGAGGCGGCGCCGGGGCGGCGCTTCGGGTCGGTGGAGGCGCTCGCCCTCTACCGCCTGAACGCACTCGAGGCGGGTGTCAAGGGCGCGATCGACCACGGCCTGGGCGTCGGCGCCGCGGGCCAGGCGAGCGCTCAGTAGGGCTCGCTCGGATAGCCGGGTCCGAGCTGGCCATTCGCGTTCGTCGCGAGCTCGAGCGCGTAGGCCGGGAACCATGCGCCGTTCGGCGGGTCGCCGGGATGGCATTCGCCGCCGGATCGCCCGGCAATGGCGATCCACATGAACGCATCCGCGAGTCGGTCGCCGGTGTCGGTAGTCGGGGGCGGGCCGAGCCCGCGGCCGGGTGGGTTGCAGAGGACCTCGTTGCCGTTCACGGAGCGGTGCGGTGGATGCAGGGGGCCGCGTCCGTTCTCCGAGGTGGAGACAACGAAGTGCGTGTGCAGGATCCTCGCGACGCGGTTTCCGTACGCGAGCTCGTGGCTCGTCCAGTCGAAGTGGGTGCAGTTGAGGAAGAAGCCGCGGATGTTGCTCACGCCGGCGCGGCGCAGCAGTCGCGCAATGCGGCCCGGCGACGGATCTCCGTCGGCGGCGCCCGCATCGAGGTAGGTGACGGTGTGGGGGAGGCTGCCGAGCAGCTGCGTTGCGTAGGCGAGCTCTGACATGCGCACCGCGAGCCCGCTCCGGCTCAGGCAGCCGATTGTGATCAGAGCGTCCTCCTCCAGGAAGACCACCGCACGGTGGCGGCCGATCGCCCGCGCGAACGCGTGCATCCAGCCTTCGAAGGCGAGGACCTGCGCCGGGGTGTCGCTCTTATGGCTGCACCCCAGGTGCGGCAGGTCGTAGGTGGCGAGGATGGGGATCGTGTGGCGGCGGACCAGCCGGAGGTAGGCCCTCACATCGACGCCGACGTTGGCGGTGAAGGAGCCGAAGTGAGCGGTCTGCGGCTCGTCGGCGATCTTCGCGATCAGGTCCGCCCAGTTCGCGTGCCCGGTCCGGAGCCAGTAGCGCATCTGCCGCTGGGCATCGTCGCCGTGGTCGACGAACCAGGTCGCGCCGACCAGGGGGTTGCCTGCGGGTGGGGCCGGGTTCAGCTCCAGCGGATTCGTGCTGACGGCAAGCGCCGAAGGCGCGCAGAGAATCAGCGCCGCAATCCCTGCGAGGCCACACAGCGCGCGCATCAGCGCGCGCCTCGTCCTGTGCACACCATTCATGCCGTAAACAGGAACGTTAGTGGATGGCGACTTCGTCGCTGGGGCCTTCGGCCCTTGAGAGTTCGGTCGAGGGTTCGGGCGTTGTCATGATTCCGGCGCCGAACTCCTGGGGGTGGGGATTTCGGGGACTTGGCGACTTCGTCGCTTGAGAGTTCGGTCGAGGGTTCGGGCGTTGTCATGATTCCGGCGCCGAACTCCTGGGGGTGGGGATCTCGGGGACTTGGCGACTTCGTCGCTTGAGAGTTCGGTCGAGGGTTCGGGCGTTGTCATGATTCCGGCGCCGAACTCCTGGGGGTGGGGATTTCGGGGACTTCGGCTTGGCCGCGGGCGGTGAAGTACCTGCGTAGGAAGCGGCTTGCGACGAAGAGCGCCAGTGCGGCGAAGGCGAGCTCGAGCGCTCTCTGTGGCAGTACGTTGGCGAGCGCTACGCCGGCCAGCACGCCGACCGCTGAAAGCGCTCCGACGACGGTGCCGGCGCGCAGGTCGACGTTGCCGTAGCGATGCTGGCGCCAGGCGCCGACGAGCGCGACGGGAATGATCGCGAGCAGCGAGGTCGCCTCCGCTCGCACCTGGGAGAGACCCAGCACCAGCGTCAGCGCGGGCACGAACAGGATCCCGCCGCCCACGCCGAGTAGCCCGCTCACCAGCCCGGCGGCGCCCCCCATCACGACCGCAACGATCACTGCAGCACCAGATCCACCGACACGGCGATCAGCAGCAGAGCGAACAGGAGCCCGATCGTCTCGGTCCGGACGCGCTGCTGGAGCCAGGTGCCCGCCAGTGCGCCAGGGACAGCCGGGACCCCGACCAGGAGCGCCTTCGTGTAATCGATGTTGCCGTACGCGCCCTGCGCCACGGTGGCGAACAGCGCGATCACGGCGATCGCGGCCAGCGATGTGCCGGTCGCGCGGCGCTCGCCGAAGCCGAGCCAGAGGACGAGCAGGGGCACGATCACGCTCCCCCCGCCGACGCCGAACAAGCCGCTGAAGAGGCCGGCGGCCGTGCCAGTGGCGGCGAGCTTCAGCGTACGGCCCGATGCCATGAATCGGCATACTAGAGCGGTGCCGTCTGCGCTCCTGCCACAGGCGCTAGCACCGCTCCGTGCTGACCCCGCAAGTGCCGCCATCTTGCTCGACATTGACGGTACGCTGGCCCCGATCGTCGACCACGCGGGCGACGCGAACGTTCCCGAGGGGACGCGACATCTGCTGATCGCCGTCGCCCGGCGATTCGGCATGGTCGCCTGTGTGAGCGGCCGCCGCGCGTCCGAGGCACGGGCGATGGTCTCGGTCGGGACGATCTCCTACATCGGCTCGCACGGCGCGGAGCTGCTGCGAGCCGGCTGGACTGAGCCAAAGCTCGATCCCGTGGTCGAGGAGTGGGCCCGGCGGATCCAGGGTTTCGGCCGTGAGACGGACACTCCCGACCTGCGCAGAAGCAGGGTGCGGCTGGAGGACAAGGGTGCGATCGTCGCGTTCCACTGGCGCGGCGCACCCGATGAGGAGGTCGCGCGCGCGGCGGTCGCCGCGATCGCGGCGCGGGCCGAAGAGGAGGGGTTCTGGACCCATTGGGGGCGCAAGGTGCTCGAGGTCCGCCCGCCGGTGCGGATCGACAAGGGCGCCGGCGTGACCGCATTTCTCGGCGACGCGAAGCTCAACGCGGTGCTCTACGTCGGCGACGACGCCACCGACGTCGATGCTTTCCGCGCGCTCGACGTGCTCGCACAAGCAGGTCAGATCGAGCACCTGATCAGGGTTGGCGTGATCTCGGAGGACGGCCCGGCCGAGATCGTCGACGAGGCCGACGTGACCGTTGAGGGCACTGACGCGGTCCGTGAGCTGCTGGCGATGCTGATCGCCGACTGACGACGTGCGGTTCACCGACTTTCTCAGAACTACCGTCCTGCTCAGCGCCGGCGCGGCCACCGCGCTCGCCGCGGTCACCGTCGCCGGCGGTACCGGGACATCGGCGAACCTGCTCGTCCCGGTGGCGGGCGGCTGGTGGCTGATCGCGGCGATGATCGGCGGCTGGCTCGGTCACCGCGCAAGCACGTCGGCCCCGATCGCGACGCTGCTCGCGAGCGCGCGCACGCAGCCGACCTTGCCTGAGCTCAATCCGGGGCGGGTGCTGCTGAACCGACTCTGGCCGCTGCTGCTCTCGACGCTCGGTGCGGGCGCGATCGCATTCCTGGTGCCACAGGTCCCGGCGGTCGCGGCCGGGTTCGCGATCATCTGGGCGCTCGCGTGGAGACGCCAGGCCTCCGCGGTCACGGCGATCGAGGAGCGCGATGGCGTTCGTTTCTATGTCGAGCCGACGTCGCTGGTGAAACCGATCCGACTTGTGCGCACGCCCGGCTTCCGCTCGAACCTCGCTGAGCTGAACGGATCGAGCCGGCGCTCCCGTCCCGCCAGCCCACGCGCCTAGTGGCCCACTAGCGTGGGCACGCCGGACGCGCGCACCGACGTCCTCGTCGTCTCGCTCGGCACGACCAGCGGCTGGAGGGCGGCCGCGAGCGAGCTCGCCAGTGCGATCGGGCGCGCCGGCGCGAACGTGGCGATGGTGACCGCGCGGCCCGTTCCGCGCGTGCGCACGTTCGCGCTCACCGACCTCGCCGAGGCGCTGAGCGTCCGGCAAGCGGCGGCCGGCGCAGTCGCGGCGCACCAGCCCGCCGCGATCGTCTACTGCTCGATCACCGCGGCGCTGCTGTGGCCGGTGCCCGGGGCGATCTGGCTCGATTCGACGGCCAGGGAGAACCGTCCCGGCCGTCACGGCGCCTGGCAGCGGACGGTCGAGCGCCGCCGGCTCGCCCAGTCGACCCTGGTGATGCCGATGAGCGCCGGCACGCTCGCGCCGCTGCGCGACCGGTGCGCCAACCCGGTCGTCGTACCGGTCCCCGTCGAGGCGTCCGGTCCGCTGCTGAGTGGGGCCGCGCGGGACGTCGCCGCGGTCGCCTACGCGGGCGACCCGGTCAAGCGGCGACTCGAGTTCATCCTCGAGGCCTGGGCGCGCGCGCGCCGGCCGGGCGAGACCCTGGTGGTCGCGGGGACCGACACTCTCACAGCTCATGACGGGGTCGAGGCGGCGGGCCGGCTCGCCCCCGCCGAGTATCGGGCGCTGCTCCGCCGGGCGCGTGTGTTCGTCGCAGCGCCGCGGCGAGAGGACTACGGGATCGCCGCGCTCGAGGCGCTCGTTGACGGCTGCATGCTCGTGACCACGCCGTCGCCAGGGCCGTACGCCGCGCTCGCGCTGGCGCGTACGCTCGATCCGCGACTCGTGGCCGACGACCTGTCCGGCGCGATCCGGACCGCCCTCGACGATCCGGTGACCGGGTACCCGTCGCGCGCGGCCGAGCTGCTCGCGCCATTCGGCCGAGCCGCCGTCGATCGGACGATTGCCCGCGACGTCTTGCCGCGCCTCATGCAACGATGACCCACTTGGTCGCCTTCATCCCCAGTCCGTCCGAGAACGGGATCCGGATCGGGCCGTTGTTCCTGCACGCCTACGGCTTGATGTACGTGATCGGCGTCACCGCGGCGATCCTGATCTGCCGCCGGCTATGGGAGGCAGAGGGCGGCTCGCGCGAGCTCGTCTACGAAGTTGCGATGTGGGGCTTCCCGGCGGGTCTGATCGGCGGGCGGCTGTACTTCGATATCACCAGCTACAGCCTGATGCGCCAGGAGAGCGGCGGTCATTGGTGGGGATGGATCGCGATCTGGGACGGAGGTCTCGGGATCTGGGGCGGAATTCTCTGCGGCTCGCTCGCCGGAATCTGGGTGCTGCGCCGCCGTGGCGCCGATGTCCCCCGCTTCATGGATGCCGGCGCGCCGGCCATCCTCGTCGCCCAGGCGATCGGCCGGATCGGTAATTACTTCAACCAGGAACTGTTCGGGAAGCCGACCACCCTTCCCTGGGGGCTCGAGATATCGCTCGCGCACCGTCCCACGGGGTACACCCAGTTCGCGACCTTCAACCCGACCTTCCTGTACGAGCTGATCTTCGACCTCTCTCTCGCCGGCGCGCTGATCTGGCTCGGCCATCACCGCAAGCTCCGCCACCCGAGCCTGTTCGCGCTCTACGTCGCCGGGTACTCGGGCTTCCGGATCTTCGAGGAGTCGATCCGGATCGATCCCTCGCATCGGTACTTCGGCCTGCGGCTGAACTTCTACGTCGCCTCGCTGCTGTGTCTCGCCGGGCTCACGTGGTTCGTGCGGATCCAGCGCGGTGGTGGGTGGCCGGGACGGCGCGCCAGGGCACCGGAGCAGCGCGCCTCAGCTCCCGGCTAGCGGGCTACGCCCACTTCAATTCAGTGGCTCGCGGTGCCGGCCGCGCGCTTGCGGAGCGCCGCGAGCTCCCCCCACGGCCGCGTGTTCGCGACGTCCGCCGCGGTCAGCCATGCTCTTCTGGCGGTTGCGACGCCGTATCGCATCACGTCGAATCCTCCGGTCCGGTGTGAGTCGGAGTTGATCACGATCGGGATGTCGGCCTGGGCGGCCGCGCGGGCGTGCACCTCGTTCAGGTCACGGCGGTCGGGACTCGAGTTGATCTCCAGGATCGTGCCCGTGCGTGCCGCCGCCTCGAGCACCCGCTCGACGTCCAGAGCGTAGGGCGCGCGGCGCTCGATCTTGCGTCCGGTGAGGTGGCCGATCGCGTCGAGCAGCGGATGCTCGATCGCGTGCACGATCCGCTCCGTCATCGCCACCGCATCCATCTGAAAGGACGAGTGCACGCTGGCGATCACCCAGTCAAGCTCGGCGAGGAGCTCATCGTCGTAGTCGAGCGAGCCATCGGTAAGGATGTTGACCTCGCTGCCGGCGAGTAGCTCGATCCCGTCGACGTGCGTCGAGCGAATCCGCTCGATGTGGTCCCTGAGATGGTCGGGGGAGACGTGGTTACCGAACCCGAAGCTCGCGGAGTGATCGGTGATCGCGAGGTAGCTGAACCCCCGCTCGCGGGCGGCGTGGGCCATCTCCTCGATCGAGGCGGTGCCGTCCGACGCGGTCGTGTGGCAGTGGAGATCGCCGCGCAGGTCGCCGATCTCGATCAGGTCGGGGAGCGTTCCTGCGGCTGCCGCCTCGAGCTCGCCTCGATTCTCGCGAAGCTCGGGTTCGATGTACCCGAGCCCGAGCAGCGCGTAGACCTCCGTCTCGGTGGCGCACCGGTGCATCTCGCCGCTCGCGTCGTCGAGCACGCCGTACTCCGAGACATGCAGGCCCTTGCGCACGGCGGCGTCGCGCAGCGCGACGTTGTGCTCCTTGGAGCCGGTGAAGTGCTGCAGCAGGTCGCCGAACTGGTCGGGCGCGACGATCCGCAGGTCGACCTGAACGCCCGTGTGCGTGCGGGCGCGGACCCCTGCCTCGCCTGGCGTGCCGGCGGACTCGATCAGCTCGTGCTCGGCGAGCGCGCGCGCGAGCGCTGCCGGGTCGTGCGCGGTTGCGATCACGTCTAGATCCTTGACGCTGTCGGTCATGCGCCGTGCCGAGCCGGCGAGCTCGACGCGGTCCGCCGCCGGGTGCTCTCTGAGCGCGGCGACCAGTCGCTCGCCGATCGCGAGGGCTCGATCGAGCACGACGCGCTCGCGGGCGGTGCCGGCACCCGCCGCGCTCGCGCTCGCGAGGAGCGTCTGCTCGGCCTTCGGCCCGAACCCCTTGAGCTCGCGGATCTTGTGCTCCTCGGCCGCGGCGCGCAACGCGTCGAGCGAGTCGATCCCCAGCTCCTCGAACAGCCGTCGCGCGCGCTTCGGGCCAAGGCCCGGCAGGTGCGTGACCTCGATCAACCCGGGCGGGAACTTCGAGCGCAGCTTCAGCGCGGCGGGGATCTCGCCCTGATCGGCCAGCGCGAGCACCTTCTCCTGGATCGTCCGCCCGATCCCTGGCAGCTCGACCGCCCGCCCGGCGCGCGCCAGCGCGGTCACCGACACGGGCGCGTCCCGGATCGCCTTCGCCGCGCTCCGGTATGCGACGACCCGGTGCACGATCGCGCCGTCAAGCTCGTACAGGTCGCCGAGCTCGTCGAGGGCGGCGGCGATTTCGGTGTTGGTCGGATCGGGCATCGGGTACACACAATGGTGCCACGTGCGAGTCGCCTCGACGCGCCGCTTGGGCCCAGCGTGCGCCGCGGGGCTCGGACGTGATGCCGGTTAAGCCCGTATAACCGGCGTAACTGGCATCACGTCACGAGCAGGAAGCAGGCCGCTATACTTTGTAAAGCACAACGAGACCGCGAGGAGTCCACATGGCAGGCACCGTCACAGAAGTGACCGACGACAACTTTCAGGCCGAAGTGATCGAATCGGACGTTCCGGTCCTGGTCGACTTCTGGGCGCCGTGGTGTGGCCCGTGCCGCCGTGTCGCTCCGGTCGTCGAGGAGATCGCAAAGGAGCGCGGTGAGGAGCTGAAGGTGGTCAAGCTCAACATCGACGACAATCAGAACACCACTGTCACCTACGACGTGCTGTCGATCCCGACCCTGCTGCTGTTCCGTCACGGGACTGTCGCCGCCAAGGTGATCGGCGCGTACCCGAAGGCGAAGCTCGAGGAGCAGTTGGAGCCGGCGCTCGCCTAGCCGTCCGGCGGGCTCTAGGCTCGCTCGACCTCGATCCGCAGCTCGCGGCCGTCGATGAGGACGGCGTTGGCGCCGTCAAGCGGCGCGTAGCGGACTTCGAGCGCGAGCGTCTCGCCGGCGATGTGCGCCTCGTGCGCGCGGGCGGCGTCGATCAGCTCTGGATCGCCGTCGAGGGTCAGGAGGATCCGGTCCGAGATCTCGAGTCCGGCGTCACGGCGTGCGGCCTGGACCGCGTGGACGATCTCGCGCGCCCACCCCTCGGCTCGCAGGTCGTCGTCGATCGTGACCTCGAGCGCCACTGCGTGTGAGCCCTCGCGCTCGACCTGGTAGCCGGCGAGCGGCTTCATCGTCACGAGCAGATCCTCGGCTTCGAGCTCATGGTCCTGCCCGCCGACCATGATCACCACGCTGCGCCCGTCTCGCAGCGACGCGGCCACATGCGCGGGATCGAGGGCGGCTATGGCGGCCGCCGCCGTCGGCATGTCCTTGCCGAAGCGCGGGCCCATGGCGCGGTAGTTCGGCTTGATCTCGACCTGCCCGAGCTCGTCGGCCTCGGACACGAAGCGAAGCTCACGGACGTTGAGCTCGTCGCGAACCAGCTCGCTCAGTCGCTCGATCGAGGTTCGCTCGCGCCCGGTTGCGACCACGACGGCTGCCCGCAGGGGCTGGCGAACCTTTATCTTCGCCTGCCCTCGAGCGGCGAGCCCGAGGCGCACCGTCTCGCGCGCGACGCCCATGTCCTGCTCGAGTTCGGGGTCGCGCCCGCCGGGCTCGGGGAAGTCGCACAGGTGGATGCTCTGCTGCGTGCCGTCGAGGTTGTCGTAGATCTCGTCGGAGATGAACGGGCAGAACGGCGCGAGCAGCCCGGCGACCGTCACGAGGCAGTCGCGCAGGGTCGCGAGAGCCGCCGCGTCCCCTTCCCAGAAACGGCGTCGCGACCGGCGCACGTACCAGTTGGAAAGGTCATCGACGAATGCGGCGATCGCACGACCGGCAACGGTCGCGTCGTAGGCGTCGAGCCGCTCGCGCACGACCTCGACCGTTGCTGCCAGACGCGAGAGGATCCAGCGGTCGAGGACGGATACCTCGGAGCGGCCGGCGATCTCCCCCGCCGCCGCGTTCGCGTACAGGACGTAGAACCCGTACGTATTCCAAAGCTGGAGCAGAAACTGCCGGACGGCCTCGCCAATCGTCTCGAGCGAGAAGCGATACCCGTCCCATGGCTGCTTCGAGGTGAAGAAGTACCAGCGGAATGCGTCGGCGCCGAAGCGGTCGATCACTTCCCAGGGGTCGACGACGTTCCCGCGCGAAGTCGACATCTTGCGCCCGTGCTCATCGGTGATCAGGCCGAGGCAGACGACGTTGCGGTAGGACGACTGGTCGAACAGCAGCGTCGACACGGCAAGCAGCGAGTAGAACCACCCGCGAGTCTGGTCGAGCGCCTCGCAGATGAAGTCGGCGGGGAAGTGCTGCTCGAAGCGCTCGGTGCCGGTCTGAGGCGAGTGATACTGGGCGAACGGCATCGCGCCCGAGTCGAACCACACGTCGATCACCTCCGGCACCCGCTGCATCTCCTTCCCGCACTCCGCGCAGGAGAAGCGAACTTCGTCTACGAACGGGCGGTGAGGATCATCGAGCGCGACTCCGGAGCGCTCTTCGAGCTCGGCGAGGGAGCCGATCACGTGCAGATGGTCGCCCGCGCACCGCCACACCGGTAGCGGCGTACCCCAGTAGCGCTCGCGCGACAGTGCCCAGTCGACGTTGCCCTCCAGCCAGTTGCCGAAGCGGCCGTGCTTGACGTGCTCGGGGTGCCAGTTGACGGTCTCGTTGGCCGCCAACAGGCGGTCCTTGATCTGGCTGGTGGCGATGTACCACGACGGCTTGGCGTAGTACAGCAGCGGGGTGCCGCAGCGCCAGCAGTGTGGGTAGGAGTGCTCATGCGGCTCCGCTCGTAGTAGGCGGCCGCGGGCGCGCAGGTCCTCGACGAGGTCGGCATCCGCGTCCTTGACCCAGCGACCCGCGTACCGACCGATGCGCTCGTCGTAGGTGCCGTCGAGCTTGACCGGATTGATGACGGTCATCCCGAACTGCTCACCGAGGCGGAAGTCGTCCTCGCCGAAAGCGAGCGCGGTGTGGACCAGCCCGGTCCCGTCGTGAGCGGTCACGAAGTCGGCGGGCAAGACGGTGTGCCCATGCTCGCCGTAAGCGCTCGCGGCGATGAACGGGAACGGCGGGTCATAGGCGATGCCTTCGAGCGCCCGCCCCGGAAGGCGGTCGAGGATCTCGGCCTCCACGCCCAGCACCCGGTCGACGAGCGCCTCCGCGAGCACCTGTGCCGGCCCGTCGCCAACCCGCGCCCGCACGTAGCTCAGCTCAGGGTTGACGGCGACCGCGGCGTTGGAGACGAGCGTCCACGGCGTCGTTGTCCAAACCAGCAGCTCGTCTCCAGGTTGGACCGGACCGGCGCCGGTGGTGACGGGGAGGCGCACGTAGACGGACGGGTCGACGACGTCGCGGTAGACATCTGGCTGCCCGAGCTCGTGGCTCGACAGCGCCGTGCCGCAACGCACGCAGTAGGGCACCACCTTCCTGCCTTCGTACAGGAGGCCGCGCTCGTAGATCGTCTTCAGCGCCCACCAGACGGACTCGATGTAGGCGGGGTCGAGTGTGCGGTAGGCGTCGTCGGTGTCCACCCAGAACCCGATCCGCTCAGTCAGGCGTATCCAGTCCTCGACGTGCGACAGCACAGAGCTGCGGCAGCGCTCGTTGAACTCCGCGATCCCGTAGCGCTCGATGTCCTCCTTGGAGGTCATGCCGAGCTCCTTCTCGACCGCCAGCTCGACCGGTAGCCCGTGACAATCCCAGCCGCCCTTCCGCTGTACGTAAAAGCCACGCATCGTCTTGTAGCGCGGAAAGATGTCCTTGAAGGAGCGGGCGAGCACGTGGTGGGAGGCCGGCGGCCCGTTGGCGGTCGGTGGTCCCTCGTAGAACCCCCACGAGGGTGCGCCCTCGCGCCGGCGCAGAGATTCCGCGAAGACATCGCGCTCGCGCCAGCGCTCAAGCACACGCTGCTCGAGTTCAGGGAACGACGCGCGGGGATCGACAGGTCTGTGCGAGCTCGGCATGGGCGCGGGATTGTAGGTAGCCCGAACCTCGGCGCCCGCGTCCGGGCTTGGGGCTACGCCGGTCGCGCGGTCTGGTGGGGCAGCTGCGCGCGTCGCGTGGCGGGCGCCGGCGCTGCGTCCAGGCGCTCGATCAGACGACCCCGCGCGCCCACGACCGAATCGCCGAGCCGGTCCACGGTGCTGGCACCGGCGTCCGGTACGGCACCCCGGTAATCGCAGATGACGACGTCGTGGGCGACAGTCCGCACCGTGTGCACGATCCTCCCGATCACGTCGAGCGAAACATGACGACCGGTCAGGACGACCGCTGCGGGTGCCGTAGCTCGCACCGCCCGGCTCAGACGGACGGGGTTTACCGCCGGCGTCAACGACAGCGTGCGCAGGCCGCAGCGCCTGAGGACCAGCTCCAGTGCATGGACGTGGATCGCGTCGAGGTCGTAGGGAGCGCTCGCATCGAAGATCAGGACCGAATGACTGTGTGAGACCGGACGGATGGCGAGGCGCTTGAGCGCCCACAGCCAGCCAGTCGCGTAGCGCCAGGCGAACTCGTACTCGGGGGTTCTCGGCTCGGAGTCGACCAGGTGCTCCGCAACGGCGCGCAGCAGTACCTCCTCGACGGTGCGTTCGACCGAGCGCAGCGCCAAGCTCTCCTCGAGCAGGCGATCGGCCCGGCTCTCGTCGAACGCCGCGAATGCGGAGCCCAGCCTCGCCGACGAGGACGGGCCCTCACCCCGCGCCCTGGCGAGTGAGATCGCCGAAGACACGTTGTGGGTCTCGCCCATCGTCTGCTTGAGCATCTCGATCTGGGTGAGCGCGAACCGGCGATGATTGCCGGGCGAACGGCGCGGCTCGGGAAAGCCGTAGCGCCGCTCCCAACTTCGGAGTGTGCTTGGACTGACGCCTAGCATCGCGGCCGCGGCGTTCGTTCGGATCCCGCTCATTTGCACGGGTTATCACGTTAGCGCCAACCTGGCGCAAGCCGGGCAAGAACATGTGCAGCTTTGACGAGACCCGTGCGCGCTGGGCCACGCTCCCGCGCGAGCCCGCCCCGCTACCGCCCGCCGGACTCGAATACGAGCAGCGCGGCGCTCGGAGGGCCGCAGTGCAGGATCCGAGCCCGCATCCGGACGCCGAACAGGTTCGCGGGGCGAACGAACACTGGCCGGGGTTCTGCCTCGCCTCTCGCCGCCCACGTGACTGCCGCGGCGAGGTGCAGGTCGCCGCTGGACTCCGAGTCAGCTGGGACCAGGAGCTCCGTCACATGACGGTTCACGACGTCGGTCTCGGCCGTCGCGAGCAGCGTCTCGGCGCCCCGCGACACGGCGCACACCGACAGTGAACGGTCGAGCACAACGAACGCTTCGCCCGCCTCGGGAGCGCCGTCCGCCGCGGCTTCGAGCAGGAGTCCCAGCCCGCAGACCCCGCACACGCGAGCGTCGAGCGCCGGCGGGTCGGGTGCGGTTGGCCGTTCGCCGCAGTGACCGCAGAACCAGATCGTGTTCCCGGCATCGTCGGCGCTACGCGGCACGAGTGCCAGCGCAGTGCGGCCGGCGGTCCGGCTCGTGCTCGTCATGCTTGGCCCCCTCGGGCGGTGGATTGCGTTCGTATCAAGGGTCTAGAAGGTTGCGGTTCGCTGTCCGGTCTGAAACGCGTAGGGGGAGTCCATCCCCACTGGCGTTGCCCTCCCGCTCCGATCCACCTCGACGAGTTCGAGCAGGCGCTGCTGCGCCTCGCTCGCCCGGCCGGGCAGCACGCTGGTCCCAGTTGTGCGCATCCGTACTCGCTGGTGCCCGCGTCGGTAGACCGCGATCGGTAGGGGGCCGGCCACAAGCCGGATCGCGTATGCCCACCTTGCTACAGCGTCATCGTCCGCGTGGCCGCCGGCGACCACCACGAGGTTCGGACGGTGGACGGAGACGGCGTCACCGATGCCTGCGACGCCGCGCACAGAAAGGCTCAATACGTTCGCCCCCGCTCGCACGCAGAACAGCTCCAGGGCGCGGATATTGGGCGCGTCAGGGTCGAGCTCGCCCCGCGAGGCATCACCAAGGATGATCGAGACCGGGCGCACAGGAGCGGGCGCCAGCCGCCGTGCTCTACCGAGCCAGTCGGCCGCCCAGTGGGCGGCGAACGCCCAGGCTGCAGAATCGACGCAGTGGCGCCGGACGATCTCTTCGAGCGAGGGCAGCAGCACTTCCTCGACCGAGCGCTCGAGTGAACGCAGCGCGAGCGCAGACTCGATCGCGGCGTCGGCCCGCATCGCGTCGTAGGAGACGAGCGCGCCGGTCAGCGAATTGGTGTCGGTCGCGAGACCCTCGCGGGCGCGAGAAACAGCCGAGGAGATCGAAAGGCCCTCCTGCAGCGCGTCCTTCAGCGAGGCGATCTCGCCGTGGGTGAACAGTCGGTGTCGTCCCGGTGAGCGCTGCGGCTTCGGGAACCCGAATCTTCGCTCCCAAGCGCGCAGCGTGTTCGGGCTGACGTTCAGGAGCGCCGCCGCCTCGCTGGTCTTGAGATGTCGCACGCACGAGAAAGGTCGGTGCTAGCGGCCCTAACAGGAGCAATGGAGTGGTATTGCGGACATTTGATCGATAAAGTTATGCAAAAGCTGCTGCGGGATCAGCTTTGGGCCGTCCCCCACTGTCGGTACGGCGGCGAAGACTCGCGCCCCCCCAAGAGTCTGAGCAGGAGGCCATTATGATTCGCGGCGGTTAGCTGGCGACAACATAGACTGGCGTGCGCCAACGCGCTACGCTAGCGCGATGGCGGGCCATCAGGCCGTGGGCGGGCTGCGTCCGCAGACTGTGAGACACCTCGTCGTCGCGGTTCTGTCTGCGTGCCTACTCGCGTTTTGTGCGATCGCTGCGGCGGATCTGCACCGGGACAGGATCGGTGCGCTGAGCGTCGTCCTCGCGCTGGCAGCGGTCGCGGCGGGGATGACATTCTCCGCCTCGGGGGTTCGCTACATCTCGGCATCTTTCGTCGTGATCGTTCTCGCGGCCGCGCTGCTTGGACCCGGGTCGGCTTTCTTGGTCGCGGTGATCGCCGAGCTGTTGATCGTCGTGAGGTCCCCAACCCCGCCGCGGATCGTGCTGATGAACTTGGTTGGGACGGGCGGTCCGGCGCTCGTCGGCGCGTTCCTGATCCGAGCACTCGCCTGGCCTCCGGAGAATTCGGTCCGCTACTACGCCGCCGTCGCTGCAGCCGGAGTGGTGATTCTGGCGCTGAACTACACCGTCGTGGCTCCGATCCACCGGCTGTTTCGTGGTGAGCGCGCCTGGAGCCTGAGGGCGTACATCCGCTTCCTCCCCAGCCTCGCCTTCAACGCCGTCCTCGCCGTAACGGGCGCCGGCATCTACATCAGGGTTGGGATCGGTGGGATCGTTTTTGGCCTGGTCGCCGTGTTCGCGTTCTCGTACATGGCGCACCTCATCGTCACCGCTGAGAATCGTGCGCAGCAATACCGCGATCTCTCCTGGGGGGTGCTGGCCGGACTGGTTCGTGCGCTCGACGCGCGCGATCAGCGTGCGGCGCGGCACTCGGCTGCGGTCGCCCGCTTCGCGCGTGACCTCGCCCGCGCGACAGGTATGGGCGAGCGCGAATGCGAGCTGGCGCATACCGCCGGACTACTTCACGACATCGGTCGATTTGCACTCTCGGACCGGGTGTCTGAGCGCGGCCGCACGCTGGGCGAAGAGGATTGGGAGGCGATTCAGCGCCACCCCGCGCTTGGCGCCGACATGCTCAGGGATCTCGGCGTTTACGGACCGGTCGCCGAGATCGTCCTGTCGCACCACGAGCGCGTGGACGGACGCGGGTACCCGCGGGCGCTCGGGAAGGACGACATTCCCGAGATCGCCAAGATCATCGCGGTGGCCGAGGTCTACGACACGCTGACCGCGAAGGACACCTATCGAACGCGTGTGAGCTCATTCGAGGCGCTCCGCGAGCTCCGCAGGGTGGCGGGGACGCAGCTCGACGCGCGCTACGTCGAGGTGTTCGCGGACCTGCTCGCCGGCGAGGGCATCGATTATCGCCACGCCGACGACGCCAGCTTCGACGTCGAGCTTGACATCGAACGCGGGATCAAGGACGCGGTCTAGCTAGCTCGCAGCGCGCGTGCGCTGCGGATCGCCGCTGGTCTGCAGCGAACCTACGAACTGCTCGATCTGCTCGCGGCTGAATCGACGCTGGCCACCGGGAGTCCGATAGGAATCGAGGTAGCCCATGTCCGACCAGCGGCGGATGGTGCCGAGCGAGACGCCTAGGGCCCGCGCGGCCTGTGAGGTGGAAAGGCCCAGTGGGCTGGCAGTGACTTCGTTCATGGTCTGTTTGTCGTCCATTAACGAAGATTCGTGAGTGTCAGGCAGCCATTGCACAACCTTTGTCCAGGAAGGATCTCCGGCGCGGGGGGATGACACCATTGGCCAGTGCAAGAACTGCCGAACCGCAATCCGATGAGGCTAAGGCTCTATCACCACCCGGACGGCGCTCGCGTCGCATATCGCGAGACCGGAACCGGGCCGGGGCTGGTGCTCCTGCACTCGCTCGGGCTCTCGCACCGTGAGTGGGAGCCAATCGTCGCCCCACTGGCTGAGCGTTTCAGGGTGATCCTGCCGGACCTGCCGCTGCACGGCGACTCCGAAGATCGCCCCCGCCATCCGTACACGGCGGAATGGCTCACCGAGGTGATCGCCGGGTTCTGCCACGAGGTGGTCGGACCGAGGCCACTTGTGGCCGGGCACGACATCGGCGCGGAGCTGCTGTTGCGGGCGGTCACCACACACCGGCTCGAACCAGCGCGCATGGTGCTGATGCCGAACCGCCTGCACCGCCGGGACGAGTTCGCGTTCAAGCGCGCGGCATGGCGCGCCGCGTGCCGTGCGGCAGCGCTGCCGGGTCTCGACCGGATGCTTGCGCACGGAGCACGGGCTGTGTTCCGGCCTTCGCTCGGCGAGCGACTCTCGGCGCAGCGGAGTCCAGCCGCGCGTGACCTGATCCGGCACGCTCTTGCCGATGTCGGCGGCAACGGCAACCTGGCGCGCTCGTGGGCGAAGTTCGCTCGTCGATGGCCGGTCGATGCGCAACGCGATCTGCTGGATGCTTACGCGCAGATCGAGTGCCCGGTCCTGCTGCTTTGGGCTGAAGAGGACCCGGCGCATCCACTCGAGGGCGCGCGCGAGGCGCTCGACCTGCTGCCCGACGCGCAGCTGAGGACGCTCTCGGGCGTGGGCTTCCTGATCGCGTATGACGATCCGGTTGGCGTTGCGCGCGAGCTGATCGCATTCCTTGGATGAGAAGGGCTGCGCGGTACAGGCGGGCGACGCATCGTGGAGTAGCGTTCCCCAGGACGAATCGAACCGGCGAAAGGACACTGCGATGGGTGTGACGGAGAAAGAGCAGCTATGGGGTGGCGAGACGACCAAGGCGGTGGCGAACTTCCCCATCTCCGGTGAGCCGGTCCCAGTCGAAGTAGTGCGCTGGCTCGGCCGGATCAAGGGTGCGGCCGCCCGCGTCAACGCCGAGCTCGGTCTGCTCGACCCCGATCTCGCCGAGCGAATCGCCGCCGCCGGCGACCGGATCGCCAAGGGGGATTTCGACGATCAGTTTCCCGTCGATGTGTTCCAGACCGGGTCGGGTACGTCCACGAACATGAACGCGAACGAGGTGATCGCGACGCTCGCCGGCGACGGCGCGCATCCCAATGACCACGTCAATATGGGGCAGTCGTCGAATGACGTGTTCCCGTCCGCGGTTCATCTCGCTGCGCTCGATGAGGCGACGAGCGAGCTGCTGCCGGCGCTTGCGCAGCTCGAGAGCGCGCTCAGCGCGAAGGCGGTCGAGTTTCAGGACATCGTCAAATCAGGCCGGACCCACCTGATGGACGCCGTGCCGGTGACCCTCGGTCAGGAGTTCTCCGGATACGCCGCGCAGGTGCGCCTCGGTGCCAAGCGGATCCGCAATGCGCTGCCACAGGTGGCACAGATCCCGCTTGGCGGCACCGCAACGGGTACGGGGCTGAACACGCACAAGGAGTTCGCCGATCGCGTGCGTCGGCGTCTGGTCGAGGCCAGCGGACTCGAGATCAGGCCGCCCGAGGACCCATTCGAGGCACAGGGGAACCGCGATGCCCTGGTCGAGCTGTCGGGCGCGCTCAAGGTTCTCGCGGTGTCGCTGACGAAGATCGCGAGCGACCTGGCGCTGATGGGCTCCGGTCCCCGTGCCGGGATCGGCGAGCTGTTCCTGCCGGAGCTTCAGAAGGGCTCCTCGATCATGCCGGGGAAGGTCAATCCCGTGATCCCCGAGGTGGTAATGCAGGTCAGCGCGCAGGTGATCGGCAATGACACGGCGATCACGGTCGCCGGCACCCAGGGCAACTTCGAGCTGAACGTCCGAGTGCCGCTGATCGCGCGCAATCTGCTCGATTCGATCCGCCTGCTCTCCTCCACGACCCGCATCTTCGCCGAGAAGTGCGTCAGCGGGATCGAGGCCAACCTCGAAGGCACCCACCGATCGGCCGAGACGACGCTCGCCGCGGCGACCGCACTGAATCCCTACATCGGGTACGACAAGGCGGCCGAGATCGTCAAGGAGGCCGCCGCCTCGGGCCGGACTTTGCGCGAGGTCGCCTACGAGATGGGCGTGGACGAGGAGACGTTCAACACGGCGATGGACCTACGCAAGATGGCCCAAGGGAACCTCTAACCGCGGGTTGGGCCGCCCGTGGGCGTCGGCGAGGTTTCCCGGAATCCTCAAGGGGGCGGGCAGCCCCGCCCGTTAGAACCGGAACACGGTCAACATGTACAGCACCCTTGGAACCGACGCGGGCGAGTACTTCCGTGAGTCGTCGAACTGAACGTTATAGCTGTCGTACTTCTGCTTGCCGGGGTAGAGCTTGGCCTTGGTCTTGAGCGTTCCACACGCACCGGCCGCCTTGCCGAATCTCGTCGACGCGGTGACCTTCTTTCCGTGTAGGTAGTGCCCGTAGATCTGGGCCCCGCTCACGAAGCCAGAGAATGTGAAGGTGACCTTCTTGCCCGGCTTCGCCTCCGACGGCCGCGTGAGAACAGCCAGGTTCGCGACGTTGAAAGTTGCCGACGGCGGCGTCGCCAGCGGAGTGTCCTCATCCTGGGCGGTCATCGTGAACGCCGCTTCGGCCGGCCCGGAGCTCGACAGGAGTGGGGCGGGGATGGTGGTCTCGAAGGCGCCGGTTGTGCCGGCGGTGACCGTGCCGAAGGCGGTGCCGTTGGTCGTCGTCAGCTCGATATCGTCGTTCGGCGTAAAGCCGGTTCCGATGACCGGCACTGAGCCAACGCCGGAGCTGGTGTTGACCACGCAAGCGGTGGGGATCCGGATCGACTGCGCCGAGGCCTGAGCCGCGATCACGCCTGTGGACCCGAGCGCGACCGCGGTACAGATCGACAGCAACGGCAGCCGGCGTCGTCGGGACCTCGCATCGGATAGGTCTCTGACGTGCATGGTTCCTCCCCAGTCGTCGCCGTAGGACCCGGGTCTCCCAGCCAGGCACCCGGACCCCTTACACCCAAACACCGTTTTATCAAACGACCGCGCCGTGCGCGGACCAATCGCTAAGCGCACGGAGCCGGCGTGCCGACAACGACAGGACATGATCAAGCTGCGTGTTACGGCTGCCCTTCTCGCGGCCCTCGGTTCGCTGGCGCTCGCTACCCCCGCGCTTGCCGTCGGCGAACTGTTCGTTCGGGGCGCCGGCTACGGGCACGGGGTAGGTATGAGCCAGTACGGCGCGTACGGCTACGCGCTTCACGGCACGGGCTACCGCTCGATCCTCGCGCACTACTACACCGGCACATCGCTGGGCAGTGTCAATCCGGATCAGACCGTCACCGTCCTGATCGCGACAGGGGCCGGGGTGTTCAGCGGCGCGACTCGCGCGGGTTCCAAGAAGCTTAGTCCGGCGACGACGTACGTCGTCCACACGCTCGCGACCGGGCAGCTCAGCCTGACCGGCGAGCAAGGCAGCCTGATCGGTCGCTTCGCCGCGCCGCTGAAGGTGACGGGACGCGGGCCGTTGACGGTCGCTGGGCTCGGTCGATACCGCGGCTCGCTGGAGTTTCTGGCGAACGGCCCCGGGCAGGTTGAGACGATCGACGCGGTCGGGCTCGACGACTACGTACGCGGCGTGGTCGCCGCGGAGATGCCGTCGGGTTGGCCGTTGCAGGCGCTCGAGGCCCAGGCTGTGGCCGCGCGAACCTACGCGATCACGACCGACGCAGGCGGCACGGGCTTCGATCAGTACTCGGACACACGCTCTCAGATGTATGGAGGCGTCGCGGCCGAGACCCAGCGGACCGACGCTGCCGTAGCCGCGACGCGTGGGCAGGTCGTGACGTACCACGGGAGCCCGGTCGCGACGTATTTCTTCAGCAGCTCGGGTGGATATACGGAGAACAACGACAACGTCTGGCCCGGGTCGGAGCCCGAGCCCTGGCTCCGCGGCGTCCCGGACCCGTACGACGCTGCCGGGCAAAATCCGGAGCATCGGTGGCGCGCCCAGCTCTCAATCCAGCAGGCCGGCGCGAAGCTCGGCTCGCTCGTCGACGGCCGGTTAGAGGGGATCAAGGTGCTCGAGCGGGGTGTCTCGCCCCGCATAATCACCGCCAGGGTTCTCGGCAGCTCGGGCTCGCGGACCGTATCCGGGGCTCAGCTCGAGCAGCTGCTCGGGCTCGACTCCACGTGGGCTGCCTTCACGATGATCACGACCGTCGTCCGCAAGCACGGCGCCGGTGGGGGAGCGCCATCGCCGAGCGCCGGGGGTGGCCCGCTCGCGCCAGCGCCAGCGCCGAGCGCCGGGGGCGGCGCGCTCGCGCAGACAATGAACGTGCTCGTGCCAATCGTCCGCGGGCTCGTGACGAGCTCGTCGGGCCCGAACCTCGCGGGATCGGTCTCCGGGGCCTCCAGCGGCGCCCCGATCGCCGTCCAGCAGCGCCGGCGCGGCCAGTGGCGCACGATCCTCCACACGAAGCTCGCGCGCGGCGGAACATATTCGGTCCATCCCCCACGCCACGGCGCCTACCGGATCGTCTACCAAGGCCTCACCGGCCCACCCGTCACACTCTGAAGCACCGCTAAGGCCCGCCCGCCCACTCGCCGCCCCGGTGCATTTGCCCCCGGCAAATGCGCCAATGGAAGCGGCGCCGGCCGCTTCCACATAGTCTGCGAGGTAGATGTCAGGTCCGCTGCTCGCCGTCGACGGCCCCTTCATCCTGTATCGCTCGTTCTTCGCCCTGCCAGAATCGATTGTCGGCGCGGACGGGCATCCGGTCAACGCGCTGCTCGGAGCGACGAACCTGCTGCTCCGGGTGATCGCCGACCGGGCGCCGCGCGCCGTGATCGTGTGCTTCGGGGCCGAGGCGGCCGAGTACCGGGTCGCCCTCTACCCCGGCTACCACGCGGACCGCCCGCCGGTGCCCGACGCTCTCGCGTGGCAGTTCGACGTCGCCGAAGAGCTGTTCGGCGCGTTCGGGTGGGGATCGGAGTCGGCCGCGAAGTTCGAGGCCGACGACGTGCTGCACTCGCTCGCGCAGGTCGAGGAGCGCGCCGGAGGGCGGACGCTGATCATGACCGGCGACCGAGACATGTACCAGTGCGCATCCGAGCTCGTTACCGTGCTCTACCTCAAGATGGGGGGCAGGGGTGTGGAGGACGTGGATCCGGCTGAGGTCGAGCACCGCTATGGCGTCCCTCCCGCGCTTGTCCCCGACTTCATCGCCTTGCGAGGAGACCCGTCGGATGGCCTGCCCGGAGCGCCGGGAATCGGTGCGAAGACGGCGGCCGACCTGCTGCAGCGGCACGGGTCGCTGGAGTCGGCGATCGAGCAGGCCGATTCGGAGCGCCCGCGGATCGCCGCGACCCTCTCAGAACACGCTGCTGAGCTGCGCACGTTTCGCGATATCGCCACGTTGCGAGCCGTCGACGTGGATCGCCCCGGCGATCGCGTCACCGACCTCGCCGGCGGCGCAGAGGTAGCTCGTCGATATGGAATGCGCAAGCTAGCGGAGCGGTTGGCGAGCGGTGACACCGCCTAAGCCCATGTCTCCGGCGAGGCGTCGCCTACTCAGGATCGAGATCGTCGTCGCCATCGTGTGCTTCGCCGGGGCGTTCGTCAAGACCATCGTGGTTTCGCTGCAGGCGGTGGCGCCGAGCGGGCCGAGCTACCTGATCAGGACCAAGGGCCCGGTTGCGCTCAGGCCACCGCAGCCGATCCCGCTGACGCAGGGCTGGCAGTACCTCGCCGACCCGCGCAACATCGGTCTCGCGGACAATTGGGGTGACGGCGGCGCCACGACATTCGACTGGACCCCGGTCACGATCCCCAACAGCTTCAACACGACGCTGTCGAGCGCAGGGGATGAAGGGTCGGTGGGCTGGTACAGGGTCGACTTCCAGGGACCGCCGGCGTCGAGCGACCGGGCATGGGACCTGTCCTTCGAGGAAGCTCGGCGGATCACCGACGTGTGGCTGAACGGCCGTTATCTCGGCCAGAACACGGACCCGTACGTGCCGTTCAGCTTCCGCGCGTCCGCGCTACGACCGGACGCGACCAATCAGCTGGTCGTCCGCGTCGACAACCGCCTGTTGCCGGGACATGTGGCCGAGGACTGGTGGAATTACGGCGGGATTGTCCGGCCGGTCACCCTCGAGCCCGTCGGCAGGATCCAGCTCGAGAACCTCGGGGTGCTGCCGCAGCTGAGCTGCCATTACACGTGCGGCAGCCTGCTCGTGATCGGCACGCTTACCAATCACTCCCCCGAAGCGCTATCGCCAAGCCTGGCGGTAAGGGTGAGGTCGCCCGCCGGCACGGTCAGCTCGACGATCAGCCAGCCGGCCGAGATCGGCCCTGGGGCGTCGGAGACCGTGCGCTTTCAGGTCCCGGTGCGCGGTCGGCTGCAGCTGTGGGGGCCGGGCCATCCGGCGCTGTATGGCGTCTCGGTTGCCACTGAGGCGCAGAATCGCGTCGAGCAGGTAAACACGATGCAGGTCGGGATGCGCAGCGTCCATGTCGACCACGGCCTGCTGTACCTGAACGGTCAGCGGCTGTGGCTGCATGGAGCCTCGATCGTCGACGACATGCCCGGCCACGGCGCGGCGCTGACGAGCACCGACATCGACACGATCGTTTCTGAGCTGCAGTCGCTCGGAGCCAACATCACGCGCGCTCACTACCTGCTCTCGAACGCGATGCTCGACAAGCTCGATCAGGCGGGAATTCTAGTCTGGGACCAGCCTCCGGTCTACCACTACGACTCCGTGCTGGCGACCGCGGCCGGCCGTGCGGGTGCACTCGCGATGCTCGAGAAGACGATCATCGCGGCACGCAACCATCCGTCGGTGGTGATCAACTCGATCGGGAACGAGCTCTCGCCGAGCCCGAGCACCACCCCGGGCACGCTCTCCTACCTTCAGCAGGCGATCCCGATCGCTCATAAGCTCGACCCGACCGCGCCGGTGGCGCTCGACATCTATTGCTATCCGGGCTATCCGCTGCAGCCGATCTACTCGAAGCTGAACATCCTGGGAATCAACGACTACTTCGGCTGGTACCCGGGCGTCGCCGGCCATTCCACCGCGAGCTTCTCAGAGCTCGCTCCGTTCCTGAGCGAGCAGCACCAGCGCTACCCCGGCCAGGCCCTGGTGGTGAGCGAGTTCGGTGCCGAGGCGCTGTTCGACGGTCCCGCGGATGAGAAGGGGACCTACCAGTTCCAGAGCGACTACGTGCGCAGCACGCTCGACCTTATGGACACCCTGCCGTTCATGAACGGGACGATCTACTGGGCGCTGCGCGAGTTCGCGGTGCGGCCGGGTTGGACGGGAGGATTCACGCCACCTTCCGAGGACCCACCGACCGGCCTGACCTATAAACCCCTGATCACCTACAACGGTGTGCAGAAGCCGGCATTCGCGGTCGCGCAGCAGATGTTCGCCGACCCGCCTCCGTTCATGGGGCGCTCCGCGCCGTAGTGCCTAAGGCGTGAACTTGACGGTGATCACGTCGCCGTCGGCGACCGGGTAGTCGCGTCCCTCGAGGCGCAGCGTGCCACGATCGCGGGCGCCCGCGTAGCCGCCGGCATCGACGAGCTCGCGCCAGGAGACGATCTCGGCGCGTACGAATCCGCGCTGGATGTCGGAGTGGATCAGGCCCGCCGCGTGCCAGACAGACAGGCCCTCGCGGAGGTGCCAGGACTGAGCCGGCTTGTCTTCGCCGGCGGTGAAGAACGCGATCAGGTGTAGCAGCGAGAACGCTCCCCGCACGACCTGCCGTAGCCCCGACTCGGCCAGCCCGAGCTCGGTGCGCATCATCGCCGCCTCCTCATCGGGCAGCTCGCCGAGCTCGGCCTCGAGACGGGCCGATACGGCGACCACCTCGGCACCCTGCTCATGCGCGTGCTCGGCGATCTGCGGTGGCACCTCGTCGCTGCCCTCGTCGACATTGGCGACGAACAGCACCGGCTTGGCCGTCAACGCCGACAGCGACGCGACCGCATCTGGCGCGTCGGGCGGGGGCGGCACCGTGCGAGCCGGGCGCCCCGCCTGTAGCGCCTCGATCACGTCACGCAGCCACGCCGCCTCCGCGATCGCTCGGCGCTCGCCGGTCTTGGCCGTCTTGGCGACGCGCTCGAGGCGCCGCTCCGCCTGCTCGAGATCGGCGTACAGAAGCTCGGTCTCGATGATCTCGATGTCCGCGATCGGGTCGACTCGGCCCTCCGGATGCACTACGCCCTGATCCTCGTGAGCGCGGACGACGTGCACGATTGCGTCCGTCTCGCGGATGTTGGCGAGGAACTTATTGCCGAGTCCCTCGCCCCGGTGGGCGCCGGCGACGAGCCCGGCAATGTCGTGGAATGCGATCGTGTCGGGCACGACCTTCGAGGCGCGCACCGTCGCCGCTACCGCGTCGAGGCGATCGTCGAGCACCGGCACGATCGCGACGTTCGGCTCGATCGTCGTGAACGGGTAGTTGGCCGCCTCGGCCGCGACGCCGGTCAGTGCTGTGAACAGCGAGGACTTGCCCGCGTTCGGCATTCCCACGATCCCGACTTTCATCGGCATGAGAATTCTCCAAGCGCGGTTCCGAGCAGCCCGCCGGCAATAACGTCGGACGGGTAATGGACTCCCAGGTAGGGCCGGCTCACCGCGAATGCGCCCGCCGCGGCATAGAGGGCAGGCGTCGGGAGAAGGCCGGCGAATGCACGGGCGGCGGCGAATGACGTGGTCGCGTGCGCACTCGGGAATGACAGCCGTGAGACAGTCGGCGTCAGTGGCGCCAATCCGGGCAGCACCGGCCGCGCACGGCCGACAGCGAGCTTCACGACATAGTTCAGCGCGTACGCCGCCACCACGGCCGCCGTGCCGCGAAGCCAGCGCGGCCGCCGAGAACGGTCACGGGCAGCGCCAAGGAGGCCGAGGACGATCCAGCAGGCAGCATGCTCGCCGAGCCGCGAGTAGGCGCCGAGGACCAGTTCGGCTCCTGGGGTGTGGAGGCGGGTGCGGGCGAGCAGCAGCGCATCGTGGTCGAGCTGGCGGAGGCTGTCGGCGATCACGAACCGGCAACTGTACGCGGGACGGCTTCGGGAGATCCCGCCGTGGGCCGCGTCGATCCCGGTCAGGAGCCGATCGGCGCGTGGTAGCCGGGTAGCGAGATCCGGAATGTGGCTCCGAAGCCGGGTCCCGATTCGGCGCAAATCGTTCCGCCGTGCGCTTCGGTGATCGCGCGGGCGATCGCGAGGCCGAGTCCGGTGCCGCGGTGGTCATGTTGGCGGCTTTGATCGAGGCGGTGGAATCGTTCGAAGATCTGATCGAGCTGGTCGGGAGGTATGCCGGGCCCGGTGTCGCTTACCGAGATCTCGAGGTGGCTGTTGACTCCGTGCGCCGAGATCACCACCTGATCCCCCGGAATGGTGTGCGTGACGGCGTTTCTGACGAGGTTGCGCAGCACTTGGGTCAGCCGGTCCGGGTCGGCATCGAGCGTTCCCTCCGCGGCCGCCAGCTCGAAGTCGCGCTCACCGAAGAGCGGGAGGTCGCGGTGCAGGTCGTCGAAGAAGTCATGGAGATCGATCGGGCGCGTCTCGACCAGCTGGCCCGCCTCGGCACTGGCGAGCGTGAGCATGTCGCCGACGAGCCGGTCGAGCTCGTCGAGCCGGCGTAACAGCGTCACGGTGCCATCCTGCCGGCGCTCGTCGTCGGTCTCGCGGGCGAGCAACTCGACCTGGGCACGCAGCACGCTCAGCGGGGTGCGTAGCTCGTGCGAGGCATCGGATACGAAGTCGAGCTGGCGTTTGAACGATCGCTCGAGCCGGTCGAGCATGTGGTCGAACGCGTCGGACAGGACTCGCACTTCTCCGCGGGCGGCTATCAGTCCGGCGCGCTTCGAGAGGTCACCGGCATCGACAGCCGCGGCGACTTGGGCGATGCGCCGCAGCGGCGACGCGATCAGGGTCGCCAGCCCGATCCCAGCCGCGGCGGCGAGCAAAAGCGCGATCGCGCCGACGATCAGGAACGTGTGACGGAGGCCCGCCTGCGCCCGCTCCACCGATATCAATGGGTAGGCGATGCGCAGCGTCCCAACGCGCCGCCGGTAATACTTCACCGGCTCTGTGAGCACCCGCATCTTGCCCGCCTCCGCAACAGACACGGTCGATAGGCCGTCGGGGGCTTCCAGCAGGCCGTTCCGGTCATTGAGGCCCTCTTCCTTGGCTTCTTCGCGGGCGAGGATCCCCGCGTCGTTGGCGATCGTGGTGCCACGCCTTACCTGCACCGCGATGATCAGCGATTCCGGGTGATAGCGCTGTCCCGCGATGAACCTCCTCGCTGCCCGCTCGAGCAGGGCCGGGGTGGAGATATCGACGCCGGTGATCAGCTGCTGCCAGTCGGCCTGGTGTGTTCTGAGGTCGGTGTTGATGTGCGCTTCCAGTCGCGCGCTGGTGCCGCTGTAGAGCGCGACGAAGCTGGCGACGACGCCGAGTGCAGCCACGACCGCGATCGCGAGCGCCAGCTGAGCCCGCAGGCCGGCGGGTAGCCAGCGCCTAGGCACGCGCCACGCGCAGCCGGTAGCCGACATTCCTGACCGTCTCGATCGGGTCCGCCTCTTCTCCGGCCTCGAGCTTGCGGCGGAGGTAGCCGATGTATACCTCGAGCACCTTTGTGCCGGGATCGAAGTCGAAGCCCCAGACGGCATTGAGGATCTGCTCTCGCGAGAGGACCTGGTCGGGGTGGCGCATCAGGTAGGCGAGTACCTCGAACTCGCGGGCGGTGAGCTTCACCTCGCTGCCGTCGCGGTGCACCCGGCGGGTTCTGAGGTCCATGCGAATGTCCGCTACCTCCAAGACTGAGGATTGGTGCTGGCTGGGCGAGCGCAGCTGCGCGCGAACTCGGGCGAGCAGCTCCTCGAACGAAAACGGCTTGGTTACGTAATCGTTCGCGCCCCGATCGAGCCCCTCGACGCGTTGCTCGACCGCGGTCCGCGCAGTGAGCACGATCACCGGTAGCTCCGGCATCCGCGTCCGGATCGTGCCAAGAACCTCGAGCCCGTCTTTGCGGGGCAGCGTCAAGTCCAGCAGAACGAGCGCGTAGTCGCCGCTCAGGACCGCGCTTTCGCCGCTCTCGCCGTCGTGGCAGACCGTGACCGAGTGCCCCTCTGCGCGCAGGCTCTGCTCGATGAAGCCTGCGAGCGTCCGCTCGTCTTCGATCACCAGGATCCGCATCTCGCAACCAGGGTAGGCAGTTACCGCGGTCCGGATGGGATGGTAAGCCGCTTCTGGACCATGTCTTACCGGGCTCTTGACAAGCTCATCCACCCTGATCGGCCGTACCAGACGCCGCCCGGTTACCCGATCGAGGCGGCTCTGAACGCCAGGAAGGATGCCTGTCGATGAGCTTCTCCATTACTGCTGCCCGCGCCACCGCGCCGCAAGCGCGAACCCTGCTCGATGTCTTCAATGCCACCGCCGTTCGCTGCGGTGATCGCGTCGCGATCGACGCGGCCGACGCGACCCTCACGTATGCCGAGCTGTGCGAAGCGGCTCGCGGGCTGGCCGGGCGTCTGACGTCGTCGGGCGTCGGTCCGGGGGAGAAGGTAGGTGTGCAGGTCCGTAGCGGGACCTCCGAGCTGTATGTCGCGATCCTGGGAGTCCTGATGTCGGGGGCGGCGTACGTCCCGGTCGACTTCGACGATCCGCCCGCGCGCGCCGCCGATCTGCTCGGGCGCGCGAACGTCTGCGTCGTGGTGCGCGAGGGGCTGACGATCGAGCAGCGGGGGATCGCACGCGGCGACGATCGCGCCCCCACGGTTGACGATGACGCTTGGGTGATCTTCACCTCTGGGTCGACCGGCTCGCCGAAGGGCGTCGCCGTCAGCCATCGCTCGGCGGCCGCGTTCGTCGACGCCGAGGCGCGTCTGTGGGAGATCGAGCGCGAGGATCGAGTCCTCGCCGGACTGTCGGTTGGCTTTGACGCGAGCTGCGAGGAGATCTGGCTGGCGTGGCGTCACGGCGCCGCGCTCGTCCCCGCCCCACGGGAGATCGTGCGCGCAGGCTCCGAGCTCGGCCCGTGGCTGGCTCAGCGTGGCGTGAGCGTGGTATCAACCGTGCCGACGCTGGCGGCGATGTGGGACGAGTCCTCGCTGGCCGGGGTCAGACTCCTGATCCTAGGCGGCGAAGCGTGCCCAGAGCCGCTGGCCTGGCGCCTGGCGGCCCGCCGGGAGGTGTGGAACACGTACGGCCCCACCGAGACCACGGTCGTGAGCACCGCCGCACGAATCAAGGTGGGTGAGCCAGTCTCGATCGGGTGGCCGCTCGACGGCTGGAAGATCGCCGTCGTAGATGAGGATGGCGAGCCGGTAACGGCCGGCGAGCCCGGCGAGCTCGTAATCGCAGGAGCCGGTGTTGCCAGATATCTGGATCCGGTGCTCGACACCGAGCGCTTCGCGCCGGTTTCCTCGTTGGGATGGCATCGTGCCTACCCCACCGGTGACGTCGTCCGCGAGACTGCCGACGGGTTGGTGTTCATCGGCCGGCGCGACCACCAGGTCAAGATCGGCGGACGGCGAATCGAGCTCGGTGAGATCGATGCCCAGCTGAGCGGCTTGCCGGGAGTCAGGGCAGCCGTCACCGTCGTGCGCGAGAGCAGTGCCGGTACCAAGTTGCTCGTCGGCTACGTCGTTGGCGACGTCGATCCAACCGACCTTCGCGCCGTGCTTGCCGAGCGCATGCCGCAGGCGCTCGTTCCGCTGGTCGTGGCGCTCGACGAGCTCCCGCAGGGAGCGTCCGGCAAGGTTGACCGCGGCGCGCTCCCGTGGCCTCCACCCGCGGAGGTGCGAGCTTCCGCGACCGCGTCACTGGGGGGCACGGCAGCGTGGCTCGCCGGATGCTGGACCGATCAACTCGGCCCCGTCGGGATCACGCTCGAGAGCGACTTCTTCGAGCTCGGGGGGAGCTCGCTTGCGGCCGCCAAGCTCACCTCGGCGCTGCGCGAGCGCGTTCCCGCGGTGGCGGTCGCCGACATCTACACCTACCGCCGGCTCGGCGAGCTGAGCGCGCGGCTCGACGAGCTCGGAGCTGGCGAGCAGGTCCCGCCGGGTGCCCACGCGGCGGCGGGCCGTCGCTGGGGCGCGTTCCAGCTCGCCGGGGTCTTCGCCCTGATGGCGTTCGCGGCGCCGCAGTGGCTGCTCGGCATCCTTGTGTTCAACCACCTTGACCCGAGCCGGCTCGGACCTAACGTGGGCTGGGCGTGGCTGATCGCGGGGTGGCTGGTGTTCCTGAGCGCTCCCGGCCGGGCGCTGATCGTGATCGGCGCAAGGCGGCTGCTGCTCGCCGGGCTGAAGCCCGGGCGCTACCCGCGCCATAGCTCACTGACACAGCGGATCTGGTTTGTCGAGCGCCTCGCGGAGGTCTGCCACCTGGAGTCGCTCGCCGGAACCCCCTGGGCGGCACGATACGCGCGGATCTCGGGACATCAAGTGGGCCGCGGCGCGCGAGTCGGGACCCTTCCGCCGCCGACGAGCCTCGTGTCGATCGGCGAAGGCGCGACGCTCGAGGCCGATGTCGACCTGCACGGTTGGTGGATCGACGGCCAGGAGCTGGTCGTCGGCGAGCTTCGGATCGGATCGGGCGCGCGGATCGGAACACGCTGCCTGCTGATGCCGGGCGCGACAGTCGGCGCCGGGGCCGAGGTCGAGCCCGGGACGCTCGTCTGCGGTGAGGTGCCGGCCGGGGAGTGGTGGGCGGGCTCGCCCGGAAGGCGGATCGGAACGGCCGGCGACGGCTGGCCAGAGCCGCTCGCGCTGCAGGAGAGCTCGAGGCCCGGTTTGAAGGCGATCTACGCCGCCGGCGTCAATGCGCCCACGGTGCTGGCGCTGCTAGCGGCGCTGCCGGGCATCGCGCTGCTGATGGCGGTTGCGCCGAGCCGGTGGACCGCTACCTCGCTCGCGCTGAAGCTGATAATGCTCGCGCCGCTGGCTGCGTTCAGTTTCGTGGTCGCGTACGCGGTGCTGGTCGCGATCGCCGTTCGCGCGGTGTCACCGCTCGTCAGGCCAGGGTGGCATCGCGACGACGCGATCGTGGGATGGGCGCTGTGGTTCACCGAGTTGCTGATGGCCTCGGCCCGCGGAATTCTGTTCCCGCTGTTCGCGAGCGTCTACACGCGCCGCTGGCTGAAGCTCGCGGGCATCGAGGTCGGAAAGCGCACCGAGGTCTCGACCGCGGTCGGGCTGAACCGCCTCACGCGGTTCGGTGAACAGAGCTTCGCGACCGACGATGTGGTCTTCTCCTGCACCAAGGCGCGCGGCGGCTGGCTCTACGTCGCGCCGATCGAAGTGGGGGACCGGAGCTTCCTTGGTAACAGCGCGATCCTGAACGCCGCGACGAAGCTCGGAAACGGCAGCCTCGTCGGGGTTCTCAGCACCCCGCCGCGCCTCAGCGCTGACGGAACCTCGTGGTTCGGGTCGCCGCCCCTTGAGCTCCCCCGAGTCGCCGATCGGCCCGACCCCGGCCGCACCACCCACCCACCCACCCGGCTGCTCCTCGCCCGCGGCACGATCGAGCTGTTCCGGATCCTGATCCCGAGCACCGCCTCGACCGTTCTCGGGGCGCTCGTGTTCTGGAGCCTCAGCGCGGTCGGTTCATCGGCCGGCATCTGGGCCATGGCAGCGCTTGCACCGGTCCTTCTCGCCGTGGCGGGTCTCTGCGCCGCGCTCGTGACGATCGCGGTCAAATGGATCCTGATCGGCCGTTACCGACCGGGCGAGCATCCTCTCTGGTCGTTCTTCGTCTGGCGGGACGAGATCGTCAACACCTGCCAGGAGCAGCTCGCCGGGGCCTGGCTTCTGCGCGGCGCGGTCGGGACCCCGCTGCTGTCCATGTACCTCCGCATGATCGGTGCGAGCGTCGGCCGCGATGTCTGGTGCGAGACCCTCAACGTCACCGAGTTCGACATCGTCGAGCTCGGCGACGGGTGCGTGATCAACCGGCATGCCGTTATCGAAACGCACCTGTTCCACGACCGCTTGATGCGCATCGGTCCCGCCACCCTCGGCGCCGGATCAACCCTCGGCCCGGCAACCGCGGTGCTCCCGGACACGACGATCGGCGCACATTGCTGCGTCGGTGGACGCTCGGTCGTCATGCGCGGCGAGCGGCTCCCGGCACACACACGCTGGCACGGAATCCCCGTCCTCAGTGCCTGATGCAGATCGGCAGCGAGCGCATCGCCACCGTGGCGGCAGCCCCGGAAGTGAGGCTGATCGACGGGCGGGCTGACAGGCTCGACGAGCGAGGGCTACGTCAGCGAGCACGGTCCATCTCCGGCGCAGCCGGTGCGCAATATGTGTCGCGCTCCTATCGGCACCCATACGCGCTGGTCGCATGGTATGCCGGTCCGGTCGGGATCGACATCGAGCTCGTTGAGCCGTGTGATGCGGCGTTTGCGCGATCGATCTGCACGCCGGCCGAGATCGTGACGTGGGCAACCCTCGCAGATCCACACACGTACTTCAGCTCGATGTGGTCAAGCAAGGAAGCGCTCGCGAAGGCACTCGGCGACGCTGTCAGCTACGACCCGCGGCGGCTGGAAGCGCCGATGCTATGGCCCGCCGGCCGCGCCGGTCCGTGGCACGCCATGCAGCTGACGGTGGTCGAGGGTCACGTCGCCTGGCTCTGCTGGCGACCGCGATCTTCGCCAGGCGTCGGAGCAGAATTCACTTGATCGAAGAGGAAAGGCCCTAAGCGGCGCCGAGCCAGGGGGCGAAGGGCATCAGAACGGTCAGCGTCGCGGCTGCGGCGCAGATCAGGAGCGCCAAGCGGTTGCGCTGCTGGAGTCCGGCGAGTAGCAGGGCCGCGAACATCGGTGCGCTGAGGCGCGTGTAGCTCCACGGATCGCCGAACACGACTACCAGCAGGCTCAGCCCGAACAGTGCGGCGGCGATCCCCGCGGCAGAGCTCTTCTGCCTCACGAGCGCGATCGCGGCTGGAATCCCGGCTGCCATCAGGCCGAGGTATGCGAGGTCCCAGGCCGTGTCACGTCGCGACCCGTCCGCGAGCGCATGGCGCACCTCGTCGATCACGCCCACGAACGGGGGCAGGTAGGAAGCCGAGCTCGTACTCGCGACGTTGCCGCCGTAGCGCGCATCGATGTACGCCTGCCAGGCGATGAATGCGGCCGCCGGCAAAATCACCACGGGCCACACCTCGCCCGCGACACGACGCGGAGCCCCAGGCTGGCGGCGGGTGCGCCACCATCGCACGACGGCATCGAGGGCGACCGCCAGGACGGCCAGGGTCATCGGCTCGCGTGCGAGCAGGGCCACGGTCAGCAGCGCCGCCGCCCACCAGCGACGGCGGCGCTGCCACAGGATCAGCCCCGTGAGCATGCCGGCGACCGCGACAGGATCGCTGAGATCGCGGAGCGTCGCGGTCAGGAAGCCGGCCAGCAATCCGACTGCGAGTGCCCACCATCCAGACCAACCGCGGCGTCGCGCATATACGGCGAAGCCGCCGGTGAGGCCGAGGACGACGAGCACGTTGACCGCCAGCAGGCTCCACGGGATCGCGCTCAGCTGCCCTCCGGCGAGTAGCCACGCGAGCCCTGGGTACGCCATCCGCTGCATTCGGAACGCTTCCATCGTGGCGCGGAAGCCGGCGATGGTCGTATCGCTCAGTAACAGCGGATCCCTCGCCTGGAGGTAGTAGAACTGACCGTCGTAGCCGAACTGCGAGTTGATCAGCGCTCCGTGCGGCGGATGGATGGACGAGGCGAAGTGCTGCCCCAACAGAATGAACCCCGTCGCGTTCCCGTGGTAGGTGTGGAGGCGACCGCCGATCACCACCGCGAACAGAGCAGCGACGGCCAGCACCGGCACGATCACGTCCAGTCGTTTCCGGGCTGCCCACTCCACGGCGCCGAGGATATGGCCCCGCGGTGCCTGAACGATCAGAGCATCGCGCGGTGTGGACGCGGGAGAACGACCAATAGCCCGACCGACAGCGCGGCGAGACAGAGCGCGACGGTCGTGTGGTCAAACCCTCGCGCCGCCAGCGCCGCGACCGGGACACCGGCGAGCCACGCCAGTCCGTGACCTCGCGCGACGCGCACGATGACCGCCGTCAGCACGACCCCGATCACAAGCAGCACCACCAACCCCCACTTCTGCCGTGCGGCGAGGTCGTGGGCGAGCAGCACGGGTCCCGCGCGCCGGAGGGCGAACCAGCTGGCCAGTCCAACCACCGCCAGCTCGAGGTCGCGGCGCGTGACGCGGAACTTCCGCGTCGCGCGGGCGGCGAGGAGGATCGCGAGCACCGCGAAGACCCCGAACGCGGCGACGTTCGCATTGGGAGTATCGAAGTGACCCGCTTCGAGCAGCCTCCACCAGGTGCGCGTCGACGCCGCCGTGGACAGGATCGGAAGCGTGACCGTCGCCACGGCCATCGTCGCCGCTGACACGATCGCGAGCGAAAGCGTGGCTATCGGCGCCTTGCGATATGCGGCGGCAAGTGGCAGCGCGAGGAACGGAAGCATCGTGATCAGGAACCGCGGGCCCGGGACGGCACCGCCGAAAGGCAGGTAGTAACAGACGTTGTAGCCGAAGTAAGCTGCGACTACGGCCGCCGGCACCAGCGCGTCCTCGCGCCTTCCCTCGCGACACAGGACCACGATTCCGGCGATCGCCGCCGCCACCACTGGTGTCACGACGAGCAGGCCGCGATCGGACACCAGCAGCCTCACCGCGCTCTGAACGCTCGGCCACTCCATTCCCAGGATTCCGGTCGAGTTGGCGGCGACGGACGCATAGGAGACATGGAAGGGCGACCCGAACACCGACCAGTCATAGAGCAGCAGCGGCACGACCCCGATCAATACGCCGCCTCCGTACGCGAGCAGGGCCTTCGCGGGTGCCTGGCGCATCCCGACGTAGACGCCGAGCACCACCGTCAGCAGGGCAAGCGGATATTCGATGCTGATCCCATAGCCGACCAGGATGCCGGCCGCGACGATCAGGCCGATGCCAGCGCCGTGGTCGGGCGCTCGCCGGCGCTCGCGCCAAAGCAGGCAGTACGCAATGAAGCCAAGGCAACCCGACAGCACATGCGAGAACAGCATCGTCGAGAACGGGAGCAGCAGCGTCCCAACGCCGAGCGTAATCGCGACGGCGGCGCCCCAGCCTGGATCCTGCTTCTCGACGAGCCAATAAGCGAGCAGGAGCATGATCGCGACGGGCAGCACGCACCCGAACACGACCAGCAGGTGGATCGTGCCGATCCCGGCTGGGGGCACGAGTCCGGTGGACACCACTACGTGGTAGAAGGGCAGCAGGAACAGCCCCATCCCTGGCGCCTTATCGGAGTAGTAATTTCCGTGGTAGTACGCTCGGTCACCGGTGCTGCGCGCGTAGGGATTGATGATCGCCGTGCCGTGGTCGAACGCACGGACCTGGGCGAAGTGCGAAACCTCGTTCCATCCGATGATGTGCTGATACACCGCGGCGCAGGCGACCGCGAAAAACGCAACGGCCACAGCCCCAAGAGTGAGTCGCGACCATGGTGACCGCGCGGGCATCCACCTTTGCACGATCACGACGATGTCATATCGGCACTTACTAAAGCGCTGCGAAGGGGGATGTTGTCGTTACATTGGCGAGCTCGCCTCTGCGGGCTGAGGGTGTGGCGCGGCCGCGACTGTGGAGGCCTGCGCCTGCGCGAAGGTGACCATGCGCCGGCGGTCCTCGTCGTAGAGCTTGAGCCTCAACGCGCGGATGCCGTCCGCGATCGAGAGGGTCGGCACATCGTGGAAGATCGGGTTCTCGTCGTGAGCTCGTTGCAGGTTGTAGTTGGGGATCCGGGCGCTGAGGTGGTGCACGTGGTGCAGGCCGATGTTGCCCGTGAAGAACTGGAGCAGCTTCGGGAGCTTCATGTATGAGCTTCCCCGCAAGGCGGCGTCGGCGTAGCTCCAGCGCTCTGCGCTCTCCCAGTAGACGTCCTCGAACTGGTGCTGGACGTAAAACATCCAGATGCCCGTCGCACCGGCGAGCATCACGGTCGGCACCTGTACCAGAAGGTAGTCCCGCCAGCCGATCAGCCAGCACAGCCCCCCGATCAGCGCCGCAAGCGCCAGATTGGTCGCGCGCACGCTGCGCTTGATCCGCGGACGCCCCGAGCGCGGGACCACTCGCGGCTGGATGACGAGCGCGAAGATCGGGCCGACGCCGAACATCACCAGCGGATGGCGGAACAAGCGATACGCGAGCCGCCCGCGCCGTGAGCGGGCCTGATACTCGGCAACGGTGAGCGTCGGCAGGTCCCCGACCCCGCGGCGATCGAGGTCGCCGGCCGTGGCGTGATGCACCATATGGGCGTGCCGCCAGCACGCGAAGGTTGAGAATGTAAGCAGCCCCAGCGTCGTACCCAGCCATGCGTTCGCGCGCTTGGACGGGAGGAAGGAGCCGTGGGTGCAGTCATGGAAGACGACGAACGTGCGCGTCAGGAAGCCCGCGGCCGGGACCGCGAGCGCCAGCGTCAGAAGATACGACGTGCCGAGCGCCAGGTACATCAGCGCCGACAGCGCTACGTATGGCGCGACGGATGTCGCGATGTCGAGCACGCTGCGACCCAAGCGCGGCCGCGCGTACGGCGCCAGCGGCTCGCGCCAGAACGGACGCTCAGGAGTCGCCGTCGCCCGGCCGGCCTCGAAATCAGCTCCTGCCGAACCTGCGAGAACTTGTGTCTGCACCGCACTGACCTCCAATCGCTTCTCCACATTGGCGAAACCTTGGAAGTCAGCTGGCGTTGCCCACCCTACGAGCGGTCGACCGCGCCATCATGCCCTCGGCGAGCAAGATTACCCGCCCCCCGCAAGCCGTGCGAAACCCTGGCGGTGAGAGTGTCCTCATGCAAGCCCTGCGCTAGCGTCGCCGCGCCCGCTCTGCCTCGAGCGCCAGCGCGAGGGTGGGGCAGGCGTCGGCGGCTCGCCGGGCGTGTGCTTCGAGCTCTGGTGGGATCGGGCGCCCGTCGATGATCGGATATCCCCAGTCGTCGAGGGTGATCCGCTCGGGCAGTAGCTCCGCGCACATGCCGTGCGCCTCACAGGCGATCCAGTTGATCCGCAGATGGTTTGTCATCGTGACCTGCGCGTCACGCGGCGCTATGCGGTGGTGGGAGAACTGGAGTGGGGAGGAGGTGGCGCTGCACACATCCGGGGCACGGCCCGCGCCCGGCGTGATCGACGAGCTCGGCATGGAACACCTCGGTCGCGCTCGTGATGAAGCGCGCGACGCCGTCGGGGTGCGCGCACGCTCCGCGCCCACTCGCGAGCGCGGCCCAGCGGCGGATCTGCGCGAGTGTTCCGTCTCCCCCGGCGCCGACGCGAACCTGCTCGAGTGCCGTCGCGATCGCGTCGAGCCCGTAGACGCACGGCCCACACTGCCCGGCGCTCTGGCCGGACAGCCACCTGGCGACGAACGCGAGCTCGGCAACCGGGCAGGCGGTGCTCGGCAGGGCGAAGACGATTCCGGCGCCCAGTGAGGCACCGAACTCACGCAGCTCATCTGGGCTCAGCGGCAGCTCGTAACCGATCTCGGCCGGGACCCAGGTGCCGGCGTAGCCGCCCACCATGAACGCCCGCACGGGTGCTGTCGGTCCGCCGGCGGCGTCGAGGAGCGAGGCGATCGAAGCGCCCATCTCGATCTCGAACACGCCCGGGCGCGCGACCGCGCCGCCAAGCGTGACCAGCGTCGACCCCGGCTCGCCATAGGCGCCGAGAGCGCGGAACCAGGCGGCGCCATGCCGGGCGATCAGGGCTACGTGCGCGAGCGTCTCGACGTTGTTCATGAGCGTCGGCCGTCCCTTCACCCCGCGCTCGTAGATCGGCGTGACCGCACCCGTCGGCTTGGCCGGGCCCCCGTTCAGGAAGTTCACGATCGCCGCCTCTTGACCGCTCACGAAACCCGCGGGCACCGTGACAAGCCGGATGCGCGGCCCGCCGCGGGATAGGTCTGTTCGTTCGCGCAGCGCCTTGTCGGTTGCGCGCACCGCGCGCGTCGCCTGCTCGTCGACGGCGATGACGACCTCGCCCGCGTCGACAGCGTGTGCAACCACCAGCGCCCCGTCGATCACCAGGTGCGGGAGCCGCTCGAGCAGAAGACGATCCTTGAAGCTCGTGGGCTCGCCCTCGCACCCGTTCGCGACCACGACCGCGCGACCGCGGGCGGACGCAACCGCCGTCACCTTGGCCGCGGTCGGGAACCCTGCGCCGCCGCGCCCTCGTAGGCCTGAGCGCTCGAGCTCGTTGACCAACGCGAGCGCCGAGTCACGCCGGCGGCGGGCGAACGGCGGCAGCGCGCCGTGGATCTCGAGATGGTGCGCGAGCGTCATCGCGCCTCCGGCGGTCATCCCGGTAAGCAAGCGCGGCAGCACGGCGGGCGGTGCGGCAACGCTCATCCGGGGCTCCTGACCGTCGCCGGGCGCAGGAGCGAAGCCGGGGTTCCACTGCGTGCCGCCCAGCCGCTGCCGAGGGGTCCGCTCGGCAGCCACACGGCAACCCCGCCCGCGAAGCAGACGGCCACGCCGGCCGCCGCCGTTCGCACGCCCACGTGCGCGGGCCAGCCGGACGCGACCCGAACGCAGACCGAAAACAGCACCGCGGCCACGCAGCCGCCGGTGATCGCGATCATCCACGTGCTCTTCACGTCGCTGCCCGTACCGAGGCCGTGCAGCAACGCGAGCGGCCACGAGGCGTACGCGAACCAGTGCGTGACGCGCCACGCCCGGTATCCCAGCCGCTTACGCGCGAGGCTCGTGATCACTACCGCGATCACGAGGTCGAACGAGGCCGCGCCGAGTCCGAGCCAGAGGGGGCGGTAGGTGCCGGCGAACGGCACGATCGCATCGATCAGCGGGATCGAGGCGAAGCTGTCGAGCGCGGCGGTGACGATGTGGACGATCAGGAAGACCACCGCCAGCAGCGAGACGGTCCGGTGCATCCCGTCGACGACGAATCGCGGCAGGCGCGAGGTGCTGTAGCGCTCCACGTCGATCACCCCGAGCACAACACTAAGCGTGAGCAGGATCATCGCCATCGTGCCAGTCGACCGGGTCAGGTACCAGTATGTGCTCGGCCCGACGGTGGCCGCGAGGGGAAGGCTCATCCCTCCGGGCTCCCCGAATCGTCCGGCCAGCCGGCGAGCGTGTGCACGTCGCCCTCCACACCGACGAGGCGCGAGGGGAGCTTCAGCGTGCTCAGCCATTCGCCCGCCGAGGATCCCTTTACGAGCGCGGCCGTGCTGGCGATGTTGGCGTCGACGCAGCTCGAGGCGGCCACGCTCGCGGTCCGCCAGACCGGTTGCACAGGCTGGCCGGTGGTCGGGTCGAGGATGTGATGCATCTGGCGACCGTCGTGCAGCCAACGCCGGACGCTCGTGCTCGAGGTGGCGACCCCGCCGGAGGCGATCGTGATCGTCTGGCCCGGGGCATCGGGTCCAGCACGGTGGTCGTCGGTGACATGGATCGCCCAGCCGCCCGCGGGCGCCGGGCCCGCGGTCGCGACATCGCCCCCGAGGCTGACGAGTGCCCCCGCGCCGGTCACCTCATTCACGGCCGCCGCCGCGCGGTCCGCTGCGAGCGCCTTCGCGGTCGCCCCCAGGTCGAGCCGGATTCCTGCCGGGATCCGGACTCCCTGAGGATCGTCGCCGATCTCGATCAGCCTCCATCCCGAGGCTCGGCGAGCGCCGATGATCGGCCGGCAAGCCGCCGCGGCATCTCCCGGATGCTCGAGCTCTGAGAAGTCGCGCGAGTATCCGGCGAGGATGATCGCCTCGCCGAGCGCCGGGTCGACGGCCCCATCAGTCAGCCAGGCGCCGCGCAATGCCGTCTGCAGAGCCTCGCGCAGCAGCGGACTCACGGTCACGTACCGGCCCGCGGAGGCGTTCACCCGCTCGAGCTCGGAATCCGCTCTGAAACGGCTGCAGGCGCGGTCGATCCCGTCGAGCTCGGACTCGACGAGTGGCCGCGCGTGAACCAGCGCGCTCGCCGGGCTGACGCGCAGGACGACCGCGGTGCCGAGGGCCTGCCAGCATGCGGTGCCGATCTCGGCGCCGGTAGCGCGCGGCGGCGACGCCAGCACCGCTACGAGCCACCTGAGACGACCGGCGCGGGCGCAACCGGCGCGGGCGCAACCACGGCCGGCGCGACCTGGACTGGCGCCACGGTGGGGGTAGGAGTCGCCGGGGTGGCGGTCGCCGGGACCTGGGCGACGGGGGCCGGCGTCGCACCCGCGACCGGCTCGACGACCCGTGGGGAGGGGTGCGATCGCGGCGCCTGGGCTGCCGGCGTCAGTGCGGCATGGTGGTGGTGCGCGCGTCGCGTCGCCGGCGTGGTGGCCACAGCCTGCCCGCTCGTCGCCAACGAGGCCGCTCGGCGAGTGATCGTGTGCCCGGGGAACGCCTGCGCGGCGGCGTCGGTCAGCACACCGGTGATCACGACGGACCCGGCGATCAGCCAGCGGTTGAGGCGGCCCAGCCTGGCAACCGCGGCGTCGCGCGCATTCGATGCGGTTCGTGGCATCAGTGGACCCCTTGGTGGTGATGGGACAACGCGCCGTGTGCGGTCCACACGGCGAAGTCCGGGATCAGCACGATCGCAAGCACAAGGCCGCCGACCAGCGCGCTCGCCACCCCGGTCCAGCGCCCCAGGGCGCCGGGCCGGCGCCCCAGCGGGTCCGGCTCCGAGCGGCGGACCGCACGCAGCGAGGCGGGCATGTGGGGAAGGTGGCCGAGTACGTGCAGCGCCGTGAACACGCCCCAGACGATGAAGCTCACCTTGTGGATCAGGACGAGCTCGCCGCGATTCGCGGGCCCCACGAACAGCAGCACCACTCCGCTCGCGAACACGGCGATCGTGCTGAGTACGACGATCGGCGCGATCACTCGCAGCTGGATCTCCGGCGGGCCTTTGCGCCGGTAGGCGAGGTCGTTGGTGTAGTAGCGGACGAACCGATAACCGGTACTCGCCATCTTCAACGCGACCGGCCCGATCAGCAGCAGGCCCACGAACAGATGAACGAAGATGAGCTGGCGGACGCGCAGGATCGTGACCCCGATCACGGCAAGCAGCACCAGCAGGATCGAGCCCGCTATCGCCGTGAGCTGCTCGTTGCCGTCAGCACCGCCGCCGCGGATCCTCGCCCACAGACGGCCGGGGCGAACTCTCTGTTTGGTGTTTGGGCGGAGCGCGGAGGACCGATGGCCGCCGGCCGTTCTGGTGCTGGGCTCCATGAGTAAGAGTTTCGGCTCGGCCTATAAGTGCCCCTTCAGAGCTGGATGAGAAAGCTCTTCGACTAATGTCGGCGTGCGTCCCGTGTGCGCCTATCATCGGCGCATGCATGATGGGCCCGCCCACAGCGGCCATGGTGGCCGTGCGTGCCCGGGCTGATCCTCGTCATCGAGGACGAGCCTGGGATCGTCGATTTCCTCGAGCGCGGCCTCCGCGCCGAGGGATTCGAGGTGATCTCGGCGCTCGACGGAATCACCGGCACCGATCTGGCGCTGGGCGAGGACGTCGACCTGGTCGTGCTCGACTTGATGCTCCCGGGACGCAGCGGTGCCGACGTACTCGCGTCGCTGTCAGCCGCAAAGCCGGCGTTGCCGGTCATCGTCCTGACGGCGCGGGGCGGAATCGACGATCGGATCGCCGGTCTCGACGCCGGCGCCGTCGACTACCTGGTCAAGCCTTTCTCGCTCGGCGAGCTCGCCGCCCGTGTGCGCGCTCAGCTTCGTGCAGCGATGCTGGCGCCGACGACCGCGCTCCGCGCCGGCGACATCGAGATCGACCTGATCACGCGCGCGGTGCATCAGGCCGGTGAGCAGGTCCGGCTGTCGAGCACCGAGTTCGAGCTGCTGGTGTATCTACTCAACAACCGCGGGCGAGTGCTGTCTCGCGAGCAGATTCTGCACGCGGTCTGGGGGTACGCTCACGACCCGGGGACCAACGTCGTCGACGTCTACATCGGCTACCTGCGCCGCAAGCTGCGGCATGGCGGCCGGGATTCGCCGATCGCGACGGTCCGTTCCGTCGGGTACAGGCTCGACGATGTGGTCTAGGCGGCCGGCGGCAGGCAGCCTGCGCTGGCGGCTGACGGCCTGGGTCGCGGCTGTGCTGCTCGTGTCCGCCGCGGTGGTCTTCGTCGTCGTCTACCGCGACACGAATACCCAGCTGCGCGAGCAGATCGACCACGACATCGCCGGTGACGCCGGCCAGCTCAAGCAGTCGCTTGTTCCGTTCGCCGGCGAAACGCCGCGCCAGATCGCCCTCGGCGCGGGACGGTACGTCCGCGCCCAGCCGTTCAGCGCGACCTCGACCGTGCTGTTCGCGCTCGTGCCCGGGGCCGGGACGGTGAGTAACCATCCCGAGCTGTTCGGGGCAGCACGGCCAGAAGCCGGCGAAACGCAGGCCGAGCAGGCGCGGGAGAACATGCTCGGACGGCAGCTGCTGATCCCGCGCATCGGCTATACGACCCAGCGCGCCCCCGACGTCGGCAAGCTCAGGATTCTCGAGCGTCGCGTCACCGTCGGGAGGCTCAGCGTCGTGATCGGCGTCGGCGAGCCGCTGGCGATCGTCGCCAGCGCTGAGCACGGGATCGCAGGGGCGTACATCATCGCGGGCGCACTGACGCTCGCAATCGCGCTGATCGCGTCATATCTCGCGGGCGCGCGTGTGTCGGCGCCTCTGCGCCGGATGGCGGCGGTGGCCGCACGCGTCGACGCCGGCGATCTCGAACCGAGGATGGCGACCGCGGACGCTCGCAGCGACGAGGTGCGAGTACTCGCCGATACGTTCAATCACATGCTTGACCGACTCGCGGACGCGTTCGCCGGCCAGCGCGAGTTCGTGGCGGATGCCTCGCATGAGCTTCGCACCCCGCTGACTGTGATCCGAGGCCAGATGGAGGTGCTCGCGGCGCAACGGCGGCCGTCGGGAGAAGAGGTCCGCCGCGTCGACCGCCTGGTACAGGCAGAGGTCGCCCGGATCGGCCGGCTCGTAGACGATCTGCTGCTGCTCGCCCAATCGGAGCACACCGACTTCCTGCGTCTCGATCGGATCGAGCTTGCGACCTTCGTCGAGGAGCTGTGGGATGGTGTCAGCCTGACGGCGGAGCGCCGATTCGAGCTCAGCTCGGTCCCGGCCGGAACCCTGCTCGCGGACCCCGACAGGCTTGCCCAGGCCCTACGCAACCTCGCGCGCAACGCGATCGAGCACACCGAAGCCCCAAACGGCGTGGTCAGACTCGAGGTCGAGCGCGTCGACCCCAACCGGATCCGCTTCGCCGTGATCGACGACGGCCCCGGGATCCCTGCCGATCAGCGCGAGCGAGTGTTCGAGCGCTTCCATCGGACCGACCCGGCCCGCACCCGCGCAGCGGGCGGTGCCGGGCTCGGACTCGCGATCGTGCTCGCGATCGCCGATGCTCACGGCGGGTGCGCGTCCGCGCGGGCGGCTCCGGATCAGCCAGGCGCGCGGCTGGAGGTTGAGCTTCCCGGGTTTACCGCCCGACCTCCGGACCCACGTCGCGGCGACGGCGGCAGGCCGAGCGCGGTGGGCACGCCGCGCTGAGGTGTCGCGATCAGGGCTCGGGAGACGGGTGATCCGGTCCGGTCGCGGACGCCCCGGCCCGCCGGAGCAGCGCGTCGCGCTCGCGGCCGTTCTGCGTCAGCGAGGCGGCGCGTTCGAACTCGACCCGGGCCTCGGCCGAGCGGCCGAGCCGTTCGAGCAGGTCGCCACGGACGCTGGGAAGGAGGTGGTAGCGCGCCAGCGAGGGATCGGATGCCACGGCATCGACAAGCTCGAGCCCGACCCCGGGGCCGAACGCCATCGCGAGTGCCACGGCCCGGTTCAGCTCTACGACCGGTGAGCGCAGGAGCCGGGCGAGCGCCTCGTAGATCACGGCGATGCGGGCCCAGTCGGTCTCCGCCGCCGTCCGCGCCCGTGCGTGGCACGCCGCGATCGCTGCCTGCAGCGTGTAGGGACCTGACGCGCTCCCCTGTCTGCGTGAACCGGCCATGCGCCCGCGCGACAGCCCCTCGGCGCGATCGAGCGCGGCGAGGCCGCGCCGGAGCTGGATTTGGTCCCAACGCCGACGGTCCTGCTCCAGCAGCAGGACCGGCTCGCCCGTCGAGTCAATGCGCGCCGCTGCCCGTGCCGCCTGGAGCTCCATCAGCGCGGTGAGCCCGTGCACCTCCGGCTCGTCCGGCGCAAGCGAGGCGAGGATGCGGCCCAGCCGCAGCGCCTCATCGCAGATCGCCGGCCGCATCCAGTCCTCGCCCGCCGTGGCGGTGTAACCCTCGTTGAAGACGAGGTAGACGACCTCCAGCACCGAGGAGAGGCGTTCCCGCAGCTCGTCCCCATGCGGAACCTCGAAGGGCACGCGGGCCTCCGCGAGGGTCCGTTTCGCGCGGACGATCCGCTGTGCGACGGTAGGCTCAGGAACGATGAAGGCCCGCGCGATCTCGGAAGTGGTCAGGCCTCCGAGTAGCCGGAGCGTGAGCGCGATCCTGGCGTCCGTCGGGAGCACCGGGTGGCAGCACATGAACATCAGGCTGAGGACGTCATCGCCGATCTGATCGTCGAGGGCGGCCTCGAGATCGGAGGCGTCCATCGCGAGCTGGATCCCGATCTCGCCGGCTAGCTGCTCGTGTTTTCGCTCCAGGCGCCGGCTCCTTCGCAGCGCGTCGATCGCGAGGTACTTCGCGGTCGCCATGAGCCAGGCGCCCGGCTTGTCCGGGACGCCTGACTCCGGCCACCGCTCGAGTGCGGCCACGAGCGCGTCCTGCGCGAGATCCTCGGCGAGACCGACGTCGCGAACGAGCCGCGTCAAGCCGCCGATCAGCCTCGCGGACTCGATCCGCCACACCGCCTCGATCGTGCGATCGGTGATCGGCCGTTCTGCGCCTGAGAGCGATCGTGGCTGCGACATCACCGATGCACGACGACGACGCAGCGCCTAGTCCGCCACGGTCTGTTCGGGCGGAACCTTCGACAGCTCTGCTGCCGCCTGCAGCTCGGGCGAGAAGTCCGACATCTCGAACACGCGGCGTATCTCGAGCCTGACATCGCCGCCCGCGGGGCACCGTGACGCCCACTCGATCGCCTCCTCCTTCGAGCGCACCTGGATCATCCAGTACCCGCCGATCACCTCCTTGGTCTCGGCGAACGGCCCGTCGGTGATCCGCTGCTTCCCGCCCTCGTACGAGATCCGCGCGCCCTCAGATGTGGGGTGCAGCCCGTCAAGTGAGAGCAGCACGCCGGCCTGGGTCAGCTCCTCGTTATATCTCGACATCGCCGCCACGGCCTCGGCGTCCGGCGTCCAGTCGCCCTCTTCCTTGAGGCCCGGATAGATGAACATCATGAAGCGCATCGTTACTCCTCCAGTTGGTGGTGGTGTCGAATCCGGGTCCGCAGTCGCGACCCGAATCCGCCGTCTACCCAGTACGCCGAACGAGCCGTCGCGAAATCGACATCTCCGGGAAAATATTTGCTGACATCCTTCACGGATGCTTCGCGCCGCCAGCCCTGCGCTGCAATCTAGCGACCAGACCGGGCCTCAGGGCGTACAGATCGACCGTGACTGATGTGACGCTTTGCTTTGGCGCGCTTTAGCGCGGGCAAACGTTTGACCGGTATCAGTTTGTGGGGCTGTGCGAGAAACACTTCCGACCACGACTCAACACGCCGGCACCCTGCTGGTAACAAGTCGCACAAGGCGCGTGTGAGTAATTCAGAACATCGCGGCCGGAAGGCACTTACCAAGGTTCCCCAGATCATCGTCCTCTTCTGGGTCTCCAAGATCCTGATCACAGCGATGGGCGAGGCGACGTCGGACTTCATGAACCAGGCGCTCGGTCCGGCAATCGCGGTGCCGATCATGCTCCTTGGCCTTTACGTGGCGCTGAGGTATCAGTTCAAGCAGCATCGTTATGTGGCATGGGCGTACTGGTTGGTTGTCATCATGGTGGCGACGTTCGGCACGTCGGCGGCGGATGCCCTGCATGTTGGGCTGGGCATTCCCTACGCGGTATCGACGACGTTCTACGCGATCGTCCTGACCGGCATCTTCATCGCGTGGTACCGGAGTGAGGGAACCCTCTCCATTCACAGCATCCACACCCGGCGCAGGGAGAAGTTCTATTGGGCCACCGTGCTGGCAACGTTCGCGCTCGGCACGGCCGCGGGAGATCTGACCGCGACGGAGTGGCACCTTGGGTTCCTGCCATCCGGCTTGATGTTCGCCGCCCTGATCGCGGTGCCTGCGGTAGCGTGGTGGCGCTTTGGTCTTAACTCGATCGTCGCGTTCTGGTTCGCGTACATTGTCACCCGCCCGCTCGGCGCGTCGTACGCGGACTGGTTCGATAACACTCATCAGCTCAGCGGGCTCGCTCTCGGCGCCGGTCCGGTCGCTCTCGCACTTACGTTCGCCGTCGTCGTCGTGGTCGCCTATCTGGCCGTGACTCGCGTTGATGTTCAGGGCGAGGTTGCGGGCAAGCCTGGCATCGTGGGGGCCGCGCCGGCTGATGGCACGCCACTGCCCGAGGGCGTGGCGACGCTCTGAGCCGGCTCTCAGCGCGGGATCGAAGTGAGCAGCGAGTCGAGCGCGGCGAGATCGTCCTCGCTTGGCATCCAGCCGGCTGCTTTCACGTTGTCGCGGACCTGATCGGGCCGGGTGGCGCCCGCGATCACGGATGACACGGCGGGGCGGGCCAGCAGCGCGCCGATCGCCACCTCGAGCATGACTAGCCCGCGCTCGGATGCGTAGCTCGCGATCGCATCGAGGAGATCGAACTGCGGGTCGCTGGCGACCTGCTCGCGGCCCGCGAGTCGCGTTCCGGGCGGCGGTGCCTGGCCGCGCCTGTACTTGCCGGTCAGCAGCCCGGATGCCAGCGGGAAGAAGGGAACGAAGCCGAGACCAAGCCGCTCGCACGCCGGCAGCACGTCCTGTTCGGGATCGCGAACGAGCAAGCTGTACTCGTTCTGGACCGCGACGAAGCGCGCGAGGCCGCGCTCGCGAGCCGTCTCGTCGGCCTCCTCGAGCTGCTCGGCGCTGAAGTTCGACGCGCCGATCGCCCGCACGGTGCCGGCGCGCACGAGGTCGTCGAGCGTCTCGAGTGTCTCCGCGATCGGCGTCTCGCCGTCCGGCTGGTGGTACCAGTAGACGTCGATCACGTCTGTGCGAAGCCGGCGCAGTGAGGCCTCGACCGCTTGGCGAATGTAGTCGCGCGAGCCGCGCGGTCCCTTGCCGTCGCCCATGCTCATACCGAACTTCGTCGCCAGCACCACCTCGTCGCGGCGGCCGTCGAGGACCTGACCGAGGAACTCCTCGCTCGCGCCCCTGCCGTAGATGTCGGCGGTGTCGAAGAAGGTGACCCCTTCCGCCAGAGCGGCGTCGACGACCGCGCGCGTGCCGGCGAGGTCGACCCGCCGGCCGAAGTTGTTACAGCCGAGGCCGATGACCGACGTGTCGAGACCCGAATCGCCGAGCGGGCGTGATGGGAGGACAGCCACGAGGTCCTCTATAGCAGAGCGCGCCTGTACGCTCCCGTCCGTGCGGACCAGAGCGATCGCCATCGCGCTGCTGGCACTGGTACCCGGCGCGGGCCTGGCGCTCGCCGCTACCGGCACGACGCTGCACGCAGTCAAGACGTATAGCCTCGCGGCCGTCAGGACGAAGACATTCAGCGTCGGCTATCCGGACGCGCTCGAGTTCGGCGGCGCGAGGTACTCGGGGAGCGTAAAGCTGCTGGCACCGGCCGGGTCGGCCCATGGAAGCAGGCCCTCGTTGCGCAAGGTGCACGTCAAGGATGCCGGTAGCACCCTCGGTGATTCGCAGTACTCGGCCACCATCGAGAACGACAATCCGGCGGGCTCCGCCCCGATCCGGGTCAGGATCACGGCCACGACGGTCCTGCCGGCCGGCACGGGATAGCCGCATTTTGCCCGGGGGCGCAGTGACCTAGAGTTATTGGAGGAGTCCGCGATGACGTCCAGATCGACCACGCGCGAGGCACGTCCCGGCTCGAGGCCGGCGACGTTCGAGCGTCTCAGGCGGCTCCCGCTCGTCGGACGAGCGATGGACTGGGGACTCGGCCCGAGCGCGGTGTCGCCTGCGACGGAGCGCGCGGGCGCCCGCATCGCCGGTCTGAAAGCGACAGAGTCGGTCTGTCCCTACTGCGCGGTCGGCTGCGGGCAGGTCGTCTATACGCGCGCGGGCAAGCTGATCGACATCGAAGGCAATCCGCGGTCTCCGATCAATCAGGGGACTCTTTGCCCGAAGGGGTCGGCGTCGCGACAGCTGATCCAGCAGCCAGGGCGCCTCACCAAGGTCCGCTACCGGCGCCCGGGCGGGACCGAGTTCGAGGAGCTCGATCTCGAGCAGGCGATGGACATGATCGCCGAGCGGGTGATCGCAGCCCGAGAGGCGGGCTGGCAGGACGTCGACCACCACGGTTGGCGCGTGGACCGCACGCTGGCCTTTGCCCATCTCGGCGGGGCGACGCTCGACAACGAGGAGAACTACCTGATCAAGAAGCTCTATACCGCGATGGGCGCGGTGCAGATCGAGAATCAGGCCCGCATATGACATAGCTCGACGGTCCCCGGTCTGGGGACCTCGTTCGGGCGCGGCGGCGCTACCGGATACCTGCAGGACCTCCAGAACTCCGACTGCGTGCTGATCGAGGGCTCGTCGATGGCCGAGGCGCATCCGGTCGGGTTCCGCTGGGTGATGAAAGCCAAGGAACGGGGGGCCAAGATCATCAACGTCGATCCCCGCTACTCGCGCACGAGCGAGATCGCCGACCATCACGTGCACATTCGCGCGGGTACCGACATCGCGTTCCTCGGCGGCCTGATCCGTCACGTGATCGAGACAGAGGCCTACTTCCGCGAATACGTCGTCAACTACACGAACGCGTCGACGATCATCAACGAGAAGTTCCGCGATGCCGAGGACCTCGGTGGCCTGTTCTCCGGGTTCGATCCCGAGACCGGGATGTACGACCGCTCGAGCTGGATGTACGAGGGTGGCGAAATGGCCTCAGCCGCGGGCGTACGCGAGCACGCCTCGCAAGCGTTCGAGGAGCAGACCGGAGCCGGGATGCACGGGGGCCACATGCACCGTGACGAGACGCTCGAGCATCCGCGCTGCGTGTTCCAGATCCTGCGCCGTCACTTCAGCCGCTACACCCCGGAGATGGTGCAGCGGATCTGCGGGATCTCGTCCGAGGATTTTCACGCCGTGGCAGGCGCGCTGATCGAGAACTCCGGTCGCGAGCGTACGACGGCCTTCTGCTACGCGCTCGGCTGGACCCAGCACACCGCCGGCGTGCAGATGATCCGCACAGCGGCGATCCTGCAGCTCCTGCTCGGGAACGTCGGCCGTCCCGGCGGCGGGATCATGGCGCTGCGGGGACACGCGTCGATCCAGGGCTCGACGGACATCCCGACGCTCTACGACCTGCTCCCCGGGTACCTGCACATGCCGCGCGCGGGCCAGCAGGAGCTCGATCTGAGCAGCTACATCGACACCGGCGGCGCCGACCGCGGCTGGTGGTCGAACTTCGACAAGTACATCATCTCCCTGCTCAAGGCCTGGTTCGGCAACGCCGCCACCGGGGAGAACGGCTACGGCTTCGGGGCGATCCCGAGGATCAGCGGTAACCACTCGCACTTCGCGACGACGATGCGAATGCTCGACGGCGGAGTCGAGGGCTTCTTCGTCATGGGCCAGAACCCGGCCGTCGGATCGCAGCATGCCGGCCTGCAGCGGCGGGCGCTGGCCAAGCTCAAGTGGCTGGTCGTCCGCGACCTTGCCGAGATCGAGACGGCCACCTTCTGGCGCGACTCGCCCGAGGTGCAGTCCGGCGAGCTCTCACCCGAGCAGATCCAGACCGAAGTGTTCCTGATGCCGGCCGCCGCGCACGTCGAGAAGGAGGGGTGCTTCACCAACACCCAGCGTCTCGTCCAGTTCCGAGATAAGGCGCTCGAGCCGCCGGGCGACGCGCGCTCCGAGCTCTGGTTCATGCACCACCTGGCCAAGCGGGTCAAGGCCCATTACGCGGGCTCCACGCGCAAGCGCGACTGGCCGATCGTCAACCTGCGCTGGGACTATCCCGAGCTCGGGGCGGCCCGGGAGCCTGACGTCGAAGCGGTGATGCAGGAGATCAACGGCTACGAGGTCGCGACCGGGCGGCCGTTGTCCGGCTTCGCGGAGCTGCGAAATGATGGCTCGACCGCCTGCGGCTGCTGGATCTACTCGGGGATCTTCGCCGGCGGCGTCAACCAGGCGCGCCGTCGCGACCCGGGAGATCTGAGCAAGGAGGGTGGGCATGTCTCACCCGCGTGGGCGTGGGCGTGGCCGGCGAACCGCCGCGTCCTCTACAACCGCGCTTCTGCCGACCCGCAGGGACGTCCGTGGAGCGAGCGCAAGAAGTACGTCTGGTGGGACGAAGCTCTGGGTAGCTGGACCGGTTACGACGTCCCCGACTTCCCGGCCGATAAGGCACCGGATTACCGCGCCCCCGACGACGCCAAGGGCATGGACGCGATCAACGGCGACGATCCGTTCATGATGATGGCGGACGGTCGCGCGTGGCTCTATTCCCCGAGCGGGCTGCTCGACGGCCCGCTACCCACCCACTATGAGCCGATCGAGTCCCCGGTACATAATCTGCTCTATCCCGACCTCGGTGCCGATCCTGCGCGGATTCGCTGGCGTCGTCCAGAGAACCCGCTCCACGCGACCGGCGACCCGCGCTACCCGATCGTGGCCACCACCTTCCGCCTGACCGAGCACCACACCGCGGGCGGGATGAGCCGCACCCTCCCGTGGCTGGGTGAGCTACAGCCGGAGATGTTCGCGGAGATCGACCCCGTCCTTGCCCGCGAGCGCGGGATCGAGGACGGCGGCTGGATGACGATCGTCACCGATCGAGCCGAGATCGAGGCACGCGCACTGGTCACGGATCGCATGCGGCCGCTCAGGGTCGACGGCAAGCCCGTGCATCAGGTTGGACTCCCTTGGCACTGGGGCTACAGCGGCGGCTACCCGGGCGACTCGACGAACGACCTCGGCGCCATCTCGGGCGACCCAAACGTCTCGATCCAAGAATCGAAGGCATTCACCTGCAATGTCAGGGCCGGGCGGCGTGGCGGCCCGAGCACGGTCCGCCTGAGGGGGATCGGGACCCCGCGCCACATGTCATCGAACGAGGACGACGGCAACGCCGAGGCGCCGACAGGGGTGCAGGCGTGAGCGGGACCGTCGCCGCCCCAACCGAGCTCGCAATTCACCGCGTCGGCGCCCGCCGGATGGGCTTCTTCACCGACACGACGGTGTGCATCGGCTGCAAGGCCTGCGAGGTCGCGTGTAAGCAGTGGAACGACCTTCCGGCGGACGGCTCGCAGTTCAAGAAGGGCGGGTCATACGACCACACCGGCGACCTGTCGGCCTCGACCTGGCGCCACGTCCGCTTCGTCGAACTGCTGGAGCCCTCACCGGAGCTCCAGCAGGAGGCGATCGGCGCGTTGCCGGCGATTCCGCCCGCTGGGGAACTACCCGATTTGGTCGCGATGGCCGAGGGCACCGGCAGCAAGTGGCTGTTCATGTCCGACGTCTGCAAGCACTGCACGAACGCCGGCTGCCTCGATGCCTGCCCGACCGGAGCGCTGATCCGCACCGAGTATCAGACCGTCGTCCTCCAGGCCGACGTCTGCAACGGCTGCGGGTATTGCGTGCCGGCGTGCCCGTTCGGGGTCGTCGACCGCGACCCGATCGATGGACGCGCCGGAAAGTGCACCCTCTGCTACGACCGCCTCGAGGATGGGCTCGAGCCTGCGTGCGCGAAGGCTTGCCCGACCGACTCGATCCAGTTCGGACCCTACGACGACCTGGTCGGCCAGGCCGAGCGGCGCGTCGCCGAGCTGCACCGGCGCGGCGTCGAGGGTGCGTACCTGTACGGGGCCGGGGACGAGCCCGAGCACGAGCTGGCGGGAGGGCTGGGTGCGTTCTTCCTGCTGACCGAGGCGCCGGAGCGCTACGGGTTGCCGGCGGAGGCGGACTCACCGATCCAGGAGAACGTGCTCCCCGCCACGGCCGCTGCGATCGGAGCCGGTCTGCTCGCCGTGTCCGGCGCCGCGCTCGCGTTCGCGACCGCAGGCAGGCGGCGGTCGTGAGCGCCGGCGGCGATTCCACGCCGCCCGCGCCGGAGCCGTCAGGGGAGCCGCCGGGTTCGACCGCCGCCCGCGACGCGCGATGGGTGGCCGACCACGACAGCGCGACCCGCGACGACACTCCCGCGCTCGGTACACGCGGCGAGCCCGCGTCATGGCAGCGTGCGGCCGAGGAAGCCGGGGTCGAGCTCGCGAAACCCTCGTGGGGCGACGCCGGCTGGTCTTACCTGTTCGGCCGCGACACCACCTATGTGGGGCCTGAGCCCGAGCCAGGCGCCGTCGCGGCGGCGAACCGGAAGATGCGGTCCGGAGCAATGCCAGAACCAGTACAGGGGCCGATGATCCACGCCCCGGTGTGGACCTGGGAGGTGCCGCTCTACTTCTGGTTCGGCGGCGTAGCGTCCGGCGCGGCGTTCGCGGCGCTGGCGGCAGACCTGACGGGTGACGCGCGATCGGCGCGGGTTGCGCGCAAGGTTGCCTTGGGCGCGGTGCTGCCCGCCCCGGTGCTGCTGATCGCCGACCTCGGCCGCCCAGGACGGTTCCTGAACATGCTGCGCATCTTCAAGCCCCGTTCACCGATGAACCTGGGTGCCTGGTGCCTGGTCGCGTTCAGCACGGCCGGAGCCGGCGCCGTCGGCGCGGACCTGCTCGGTTGGAGAGGAACCGCAAGGAGGCTGGGGGCCACGGAAGCGTTGCTCGGCTGCTACCTCGGGTCCTACACGGGAGTGCTCCTCGCCACCACGGCGGTGCCCTTGTGGGCTCGCAGTCGTGTCTTCCTCGGGCCCATCTTCATCGCCACGGCGACCGCAACCGGCGCGGCCGCCACCCGCCTGACGCTCGCGGCGGCCGGTCAGTCCGAGGACCATCCGACTCACGTCGCCCTCGCCCGACTCGAGGCCGGCGCCATCCTCGCCGAGCTGACATTGTCGAGCGTTAACGAGCGCCGGCTCGGCCGCGCCGGCGAGGCGCTGAAGTACGGCACGCCGAGCCGGCTGTTCGGCGCGGCGAAGACGCTCGTCGGCACCGGCCTCGTCCTGACGCTGTTCGCGCGCGGCCGTGCGCGGGGGACGGCCCAGAACGCGGCAAGCGTGCTCTACCTCGCCGGTGGCCTCGCATTCCGCTTCGCGTGGGTGCAAGCCGGCAAGGCCTCCGGGCTTGACGACGAGGCCGTCGCCCTGACGGCTCGCGCCAAGGCCGGCCCTGGCGCGGCGGCGCGCGGTGGCCCGGGGTCGCGTGCCGTCTCGGAGGACCGGCGGCCCGTCACGGGCGCCGGAGCCGCGAAGGCCATGCGCGCCTGGAGCCACACGATCGGGCGGGTGAGCTTGGCCGTGGAGCGCGTGATCAACGCACGCCGCTGATCCGGACGTCGCTCACGGCGCCAGGCGCTGCACCTGCCAGCGACCGTCATCCCCGTGTCTGTAAAGCAGCCGGTCATGGAGACGATCCGCGCGGTGCTGCCAGAACTCGAAGCTGTCGGGGACGACCCGGAAGCCGCCCCACGCTTCGGGTAGCGGCACGTCACCGCTTTCGTGCAGGCTCGCGAGCTGGGCCACGCGCTGCTCGAGCGACTCGCGACTCGCGATCGTCCGGCTCTGCGGCGATGCGAGCGCGCTGAGTTGGCTCGCGCGCGGGCGGCTGCGCGCGTACGCGACCGACTCCGCATGCGCCGTGCGCTCGACCCCGCCCTCGATCCTGACCTGGCGTCCGACGGGCTCCCAGTAGAAAAGCAGCGCGGCACGGGGATTGGCGGTGAGCTCCTGTCCCTTGCGGCTCTGGTAGCCGGTGAAGAACACGAACCCGTGCTCGTCGTACTGCTTCAGCAGCACCATGCGCAATGACGGCACGGCTGCGGCTGACGCGGTGGCTACAGCCATCGCCTCCGGCGCTGCCACACCGGCGTCCGCCGCATCCTGGAACCAGACGGCGAACTGGCGCAGCGGATCGCGATCGAGATCCCCCTCTCGTAACGGCGCGAAGTCCGGCACGCCGACAATTATCCTTGGCTGGCGCACTGCCACGACGACGAGAGGAACGATCATGAGCGCCTCGGACCCGCCGGCGAAGCGAGCTGACACCGCCCCTGCTCCGATCCCCGAGCACCTACACACCGTAACGCCGCGGTTGGTCGTGAGCAGTGGCGCCGGCGCGATCGACTTCTATTGCAGCGCGTTCGGCGCCGAGGAGGTCGGGGAGCGGTTCTCCGGTCCCGACGGTGAACTCATCCACGCCGAGCTACGTATCGGCGACTCGATCGTGGCGATAACCGAAAGCGACGGCGCGCCCGCGAACTTGCCCGACAGGATCGTGAGCGCGATCATGAGCACTTACTGGGAGAACGTCGACGCCGCGTGGGAACGGGCGCTCGAGGCGGGTGCCGAAGTGATCTATCCGCTCGCCGACCATTTCTATGGCGAGCGCGGTGGCCGGGTGCGCGATCCCTTCGGCCAGCAATGGATGCTCAGCCAGCGCATCGAGGATCTTTCGCACGCTGAGATCGTCCGCCGAGCTCGGGCGAGCTTCGGCGGCCCGGATTCCTGAGCGGATCGATGCGCCCGTTTCGCGTGATCCCGTCGTGACCGAAGTGCCGTCCTTCGCCGAGCTGGCAGCAGCACCCGATGCTTCGCTGGACCTGCTGGCGCTGGCCCTCGCGGCGGAGTTCCACGACGTCGACGCGGCCGTTGCGATCTCGACGCTTGACCTTCTTGGCGAGGACCTTTCGCGCGCCGCCGGTCGGACGACAGGAGCGCCGACGGCGCTGGCGCTCGCCTGCGGCGAGGTTCTGGGCGAAGTGCACGGGTTCGCCGGCGACCAGGAGGACTATGACCACCCCGACAACTCGATGCTCGACCTCGTGCTCACGAGGCGTCGCGGGCTGCCGATTCTGCTCTCGGTCGTGTACGTCGAGGTTGCCCGCAGAGCTGGGATCGCACTCGCCGGCGTCGGGTTGCCCGGACATTTCGTGGTCGGCCATTTCGGCGCCGACCCTCCGCTGCTGCTCGATCCCTTCGCGGGCGGCAGGACCATGGAGTCAGCAGTGGCGTGGGACCACGTGCGGCCATGGAGCGCTCATGAAACCGCGATGCGGATGCTGAACAACCTCGTGCTGGCCCACCAGCGCCGCGGCGATCTCGGGGCCGCGATCCACGCCGCCCGGCTGCGGCTCGCGCTGCCGGCCGAAGAGTCGCTGCGCGAAATCCTGAGGACGGAGCTGCGAGCCATGCAGGCCCGACTCAATTGACAGTTGGCTGTCCGGTGGGCCTCGCGCCGGTGCCGGGCGCGCCGAAGATTCAGCCTCGCGCCGGCGGAGGGGCGAGATACAGACGGCTCAAGGAGATGACGGCGTTGACGTAAGCGGTCGAATGGTTGTATGCGAAGAGCGCCTGACGCCAGTTCTGCGGCGCTCCCGACGCCTTCAGATAGGCGGCCATCGCAGTTATCGCGTCGTCCGGATCGTACGGGTTGATCGCGCCACGTTGATCGGCGTCGACGCCGAATCGGGCCCAAGTGCCCGGTAGGAACTGCGCCGGCCCGGCGGCCCCGGCGGAGTTCGTGCCCTGGGTGACGCCGGGAACCTGGCTACGACCCTGGTCTGACTCCAGCTGCCCAACGGCCGCGAGCTTGGTCCAGTCAAGGCCGTACTCCTCGGCTGCTTTCAGGTACTCGTTGAGATAGCTGATCGGGATCGTGCGCAGCGCGAACACCGACGGATGCGCAGTGAACCACCGCGGCACAACCCGGGGTCGCGCGCTCGCCGACCGCGACCCTGGTGCCGCGGTCCAGATGACGACAGCCGACACGATCATCGCAACCGCTATCAGCGGGCGAAGCCACCAGCTTCGCGAACGCGAACTCGGCGAGGTCTCGCCCGACCCACGTCTGCGTGGCGCGCCGGTCGCAGGGACCTCGAAGCTCCATGGCTCCGCCCAGCCCCACAGGTGCTCGGTCTCCCGGCCTCCGATCGCCGGCATCGCTGCGACCCAGACCGGCTCGGCGGCGGGGTCGCCTGGTGGGCGGGCGGGGTCGGGTGGGGGTGCAGGGTCAGGCTCGGGGGCGGCCGATGCCGGGATCGCCTCGGGCTCGACCGGCGCCGCTTGGATCGCCTCCGTGCCGGCTTCTGGCACGGCTGCCGGCTCAGGGTCGGCCGCGGCGACCGGCTCGGGCTCTGCGTTCGGCTCGGGAGCGGGCTCCGGCACGGCGACCGGCTCGGCCACGGCGGCGGGCTCCGACTCAGCCACGGGCTCGGCCACGGGCTCGGCCACGGCCTCCGCCTCGGCTGACGGGACGGGCTCGATGTCCGGTGCGGCCTCGAGCTCGGCGGCGGCGGCGACCGGGTCGTGGCCCGGTGGCACGATGACGTCCTCGAACCAGAAGGGCGGGAGCGGGGGCTCGGGCGGCTCGATGAGCGGGGCGGGGGGGGAGCCCAATCCGCCGATCGGGGCGGGCACCGGCTCGAGCGGCGACTGAGGTATCCGAATACAAGTGACCCGGCGAGTCGGCCTCACATCCCTCGCCGCGTTCGCTACGGCGACGAGCGCGAACGAGACCACGCCTGCCGCAGGGGCTCTACGAGTGCGCACGCGCATCGACCCTGTTGAACTTTGCTTGCACGGACATAGCGGCTCGTTGGCGACGCGTCTCCACCCGCCAGTGGGGTAATTCGTGCCCTGTGCCTTGGATCCTGTTCGGTTTCACAGGTTTCCTCGATCCATCCGAGCACCGCCCGACGGCGGCCATTACGCAGCCTCGGTGGGGCTGGATTAGTGTGACGCCGTGGCCAGCTGGGACGACGTGCGTAGGATCGCGCTCGGGTTGCCGGAGACAAGTGAACGGTTGAGCTACGGCTCCGCCTCCTGGCGTGTCCGGGACAAGGGGTTCGTCTGGGAGCGACCGCTTCGCCCCGCCGACGTTCGTGCCCTCGGCGACGGCGCGCCTACAGGCGCCATCCTTGGTGGCAGGTCCTGCTTGCTACGGTGCCGACTATGCCGAGAACGCGCGTCAGCGAAGCAGCGGGTCTAACCGTCGCGGACGTCACCCACAGGAGGTTCACGGCGCTCCCGGCGAACGCGACGGTCGGCGATGTGAGCGCCTGGTTCGCGGCGAGCTCGAGTCGCAGGATGGCGGTCCTCGCCGATCAGGGGCGCTACCTGGGCTCACTCACACCGGCCGATATCGCCGGCGATGTCGACGCCCTACGACCGGCTGCCGAGGTCGCCAGGCACGGGCCGACGATCGCGCCAGAAGCTCCCGCCAGAGCCGGCGAGGAGCTCGCACTGCTGACCGACGCACGTCGTGTCCCGGTCGTGGACGGCGAGGGCCGTCTGCTCGGCATCGTCAGCGTGACCGGCGACCTGACGTCTTTCTGCGGCACGGACTAGCGCGAGCTGCGTTCTCGCGAGCTCGGTTCTCGCGCGAGGACGTCGCGGCGCCCTTTAGCTCGCTCGAATATCTGCCGATTAGTCGCCATGGACTCAAGTTGCGGCCGTGGCGCGTGGTCCATGTCCGACCGTCCCTGGCGGCGGATGCGCCGCCGGTAATCGACCAGGCTCGTGGCCGCCCGCCAACCCGAGAGACTTGCCGCCCTCCGCCGGATCGCTTCGGCGCTCACGCCGGGATGGGTGGCCCGCGCCAAGCACGTGCCGCGTTCTGGCGCGTCGTGGCGCCAGCTGCTGCTGGTCGTCAGCGGTGTGTGCGTGGCCGTGGCGACGGTGACCGTCGCCGAGATGGCCCGCGAGAACGCGGACCGTCACCGGCAGGCGCAGGTGCTGGTCGAGACGATCCGCGCCTCGAGTCAGCAGCTGAACGCGATCAGAGCTCAGGCGCTCGCCGATGTGCTCGTGAGCCGCGACCGCCGGGTGACCCCGAACCCCGCGCTCGTCGCCGCCGGCTTCACTGTGTGGGGCCAGCTGCGGGCGGCGCTCCAGGCGCTGCTCGCAGTCGAGTCCGACGCGCACACCGCGACCCTGCAGCGCGACTCGGTCGCGTTGCTGATCGTCGGCTTGAAGACGCTCGCCACGATCAAAGATCAAACTCTGCCGGCGGCATTGCACGACGAACAGGTTCGCTTCCTCCCGGTGCTGAATCAGTTGAACGACGACGCCGAGAGGACATCGACGTACGAGCGAGCCGTCGCGGATCGGGCCTCAGCGAACGCGCAGACCGCGTTCGTGATGTCGCTCGCGTTTGGCCTGATCGCGCTGGTGCTGATCGCCGCGCGCTTTCAGCGTCTGCGGAGGAAGGACGCGGTCGAGGCTGAGCGGCGCGAGATCGAAACCCGCAGCGAAGCGCGGCTGACGGCGCTTATCGAGCATTCGACCGACGTGGTCACCGTGATCGGATCGGATCTCCTGGTGCAGTGGCAGGCTGCCTCGCTCAAGCGGGTGCTCGGCCACGACCCAGAAGCGATGATCGGGCAGCCGCTGACGAAGATCGTCCACCCCGAAGACGTGCAGCTCGTGGAGCGCTTTCTGCGGGCAAGCTCGGGACGCGGGGAAAGCCAGACGCTGAGTGCGCGGTTCAGCCACGCCGCCGGCGGGTGGCGAAGCGTCGAGGCGGTGGTTGACAATCGCGTCGACGATCCCGCAGTCCGAGGTCTCGTGCTCAGCATGCGCGATGTCACCGAGCGCAAGATGCTCGAGGACGCTTTGCGCCATCAGGCCTTCCACGACTCGCTGACCGGGCTCGCAAACAGGGCCCTGTTCGAGGACCGGCTCTCCCACGCACTGTCGATCGCACACAGGCGCGGGCGGGCGTTCGCGGTCCTGTTCCTCGACCTCGATGACTTCAAGACGATCAACGACAGCCTTGGGCATGCTCGCGGCGACGAGCTGTTGCGCTCGGTCGGGGCCCGGATCCAGGGCGTCCTGCGGCCGACCGACACCGCCGCACGGCTCGGTGGCGACGAGTTCGCGATCCTGATCGAGCTCGTCGAGAAGGAGGACGAGGCTCGAGTGGTCGCGCGACGGATCCTCGATGCGCTCACTTTCCCGTTCCTGGTCGGCGGGCGCGAGCTGCGCGTGACGGCGTCGATGGGACTGGCGCTGTGGGCTGACGCAGCCGGTGCCGAGGACCTCTTGCGCAACGCGGACATGGCCATGTACGCGGCGAAGGCCGAAGGCAAGTCGTCGATTCGCACGTTCGAGCCAAGCATGCACCGCCGGGTACTGGAGCGTCTCGAGCTGACCGGCGAGCTGCGCGCCGCCCTCGAAGCCCAGCAGTTCGAGCTCGACTATCAGCCGATCCTCGAGCTCCACTCGCGGCGTATCGTCGGCGTCGAAGCGCTTGTCCGCTGGCAGCATCCGAGCCGGTCGCGGATCGCACCCGATCAGTTCGTGGGACTCGCCGAGGAGACCGGTTTGATCGTTCCGCTCGGTCGCTGGGTCCTCGAGACCGCCTGCGCCCAGGCGCGCCAATGGCAGGTGGCGTTCCCGCGTCATCCGATACAGCTGAGCGTCAACGTCTCGACGCGCCAGCTGCACGAGTCAGACTTCATCTCTGCGGTCCGCGATGTTCTGCGGGCGAGCGAGCTGCCGGCGCAGTCACTCGCGCTCGAGATTACGGAGGGGTTGCTGCTTGGCGACCGCGACGAAGTCGTCGCGCAGCTCGAGGGTCTCAAGGCACTCGGGCTTCGGGTCGCCGTCGATGACTTCGGGACCGGGTACTCCTCGCTGTCGCATCTGCGCCACTTCCCGATCGACATCCTCAAGATCGACAAGTCATTTGTCGACGGAATCGATCGCGACCCCGGCAAGGCGAAGCTTGTGCAGGGCATCGTCAGCCTTGGGGACAGCCTCTTGCTCGACGTGATCGCGGAGGGCATCGAGCAGCAGGGCCAGGCCGATGAGCTCTCAGAAATGCGCCTACCGCTCGCGCAGGGCTTTCTGTTCTATCCGCCATTGCCGGCCGCCGAGATCGAAATGCTGCTCGGCGCCGAGGATTCCGAGCGCGCCGCCGCCGTGTCGTCGACTCGCTAGGACTGCGAGAATGCGGTAGGGGCATCACCGGAACCTGAAGGGACGACGACGATGGCGGCTACTCCGGACGGGCTCGCGCGGCTCGAGCGCTCGGTTGGGATCGACGCTCCGATCAAGCACGTCTGGCCCGCGCTGCTCGACCTCGGGCGGGTGATTCCGTGTCTGCCAGGAGCCGAGATCACCCACGTCGACGAAGCCGGCGTCTATCACGGCATGTTCCGCATCAAGTTCGGCCCGCGGAGCGCCGAGTATCACGGCACCATTCGCATCGAGGCGGTCAATCGCGGCGCGCGCACTGCGGTTCTCGCCGTGTCCTCCTCGGAGCGACCGGATCGGGTCGCGAGGGCGACGGTGACCGGTCGGGCGGATTCAGATGGGCTGCGGACAACCTTGGACGTGGTGACCGAACTACCCAGGACCGGGCGTCTGGGGCTGCTCCTCGGCCAGTCGGCGATCGTGGAGAAGGCATCCGAGCACCTGCTTCGTGAGTTCGCCTCGCGCCTCGCCGCCGTCGTCACCGAGCCGCCGGCCGACAGTACGGCAGCGCGACCGCGGAGATCGCGGCCGGGTCCGGTGCGCCCCGCCGCCCCGTCGCCGTCACGAACGCCTCCGGTGAGGTCTAGTGCCCCCGGTTCGAGCCCGCGCCGCGGTCGGGCTCGCGCGGCACGCGAGCGGGCACGCGAGCGGGCACGCGCGGGATGGGACCGTCTTGGCGGGCGGTTGACCTCCATCCGCCGGTTCGTGCCGATCGCTCGCCCTGACCCGGCGCGTGGCTGGGCCAACCGGACATGCCCGCGGTGCCTCGCCGGCTCCGGCGAACCTTGCCGGACCACGTCGGGGTCCGCGGCACGCAGGCCGCACGCGGCGCGGCTCGAGGATCCGCGCCTCGCGCGAAGGCGCCGCCAGATACTCGACCGGACCCGTAGGCGGTAGCGCGGATCCTCCCGGTTCCCTCGGCGTCAGGCGGCGAGCCGGCGGCGTGCCTTCTGTACCGTCGGCAGTGCGGCCTTGGCCTTGGCGAGCGGTCGTGCGCGAAGGTCGACACTGGCGGGCTTGGCCGCGATCGTGATCTCCTCGCCGGTGGCGGGGTTCCGGCCCTTACGTGCCTTCTGGGCGGGCTTGACGCGAACGGTCAGTTGCACGAGGCCGCCGATGCGGACCTTCTGCGCGTTTCCGAGCTCCTCGAGCACGATCTCCTCGAGCGTCGAGAGCATGTGTTTGGCCTCGTTGCGGCTGATCTCGGCGCGGTCCGCGAGGGCGGTCGCGAGCTGTGTCTGGGTTAGTGGCATTGGGCTCCTTCGCCGGTGATGGTGTTACGTACGGGTCGCTATTCAACCTCCCGCGGCGGACATGCCCGCCGCGGGCGCCTCGTGCGCGCCGTCGCGGGCGCCGCGCAAGCCACGCCGCGGGCGCCGATTCTGGGTCCGATCAGCGTTCCAGCGACGCGGCGAGTTCCAGCCAGGCGGCCTCGAGCCGTTCGCGCTCGGCGAGCGAAGTCTCGAGCGCGGCGTGCAGCTCGCTGAGCCGGGCATGGTCGGTCGAGCTGGCCGCCATCTGCTCGTGCAGCTTCCGTTCGAGCTCGGCGTTCCGGTCGAGCGCGCGCTCGAGGCGATCGACCTCCTTGCGCGCCGCGCGCAGCGACGCCCCCGCGGGGGCGTCGGCCTTCGCCGGCGCGACCGCCTTCGCTTCTGAAGCGCGGTGCAGCTCGAGGTACTGGTCGATCCCGCCCGGAAGGTGAGCGATCTCGCGGTCCGGCGTGAGCGCGTAGACGTCATCGCACACCCGTTCGACGAAATAGCGGTCGTGGCTGACCACCACGATCGTCCCCGGCCAGCTGTCGAGCAGGTCCTCCAGCGCCGTGAGGGTGTCGATGTCCAGATCGTTGGTCGGCTCGTCGAGCAACAGCACGTTCGGCTCGGCCATCAGCAGCCGCATCAGCTGCAGACGCCGCCGCTCCCCACCGGAGAGGTCGCGGACGAAGGTACGCGCGCGGTCGCCGCGGAAGCCGAAGCGATCACACAGCAGTCCCGCCGTGATCTCCTTCCCGTCGCTGAGAGTCGCGTGGCCGCGCACCGCCTCGAGCGACTCGAGCACCCGCAGTTCGCCGGGGATCTCGACGGTGTCCTGCGACAGGTGGGCGAGCCTCACTGTGGCTCCGCGCTCGACCGAACCCGAGCTCGGAGCGAGCCCGCCGGCGAGGATCTTCAGCAGGCTGGTCTTGCCCGACCCGTTCACGCCAACGAGGGCGACACGATCGCCGGGCCCGAGCCTCCAAGTCACCCGGCGCAGCACGGGGTCGCCGCCGAAGGCAAGCGAGACGTCGACGGCCTCGAGGACCCTGTCTCCGAGGCGGGCGGCCGCGAAGCGCAGCAGCTCGGTGCGGTCGCGTACCTCCGGCTCGTCGGCGATCAACGCGTTGGCGGCAGCGATGCGAAACTTCGGCTTCGCCGTCCGTGCCGGTGGCCCGCGTCGCAGCCACGCGAGCTCCTTGCGTAGCAGCTGGCGCCGTCGATCCTCGCGCGCAGCCTGCTGTCGGTCACGCTCGGCACGGGCGAGCACGTACGCCGCATAGCCTCCCTCGTACTGATGAACGACGGCGTCGGAGATCTCCCATGTCGCGGTGCAGACCGCGTCCAGGAACCAGCGATCGTGGGTGACGACGAGCATTGCGCCCCGCCGCGCGGCCAGATGCCCCGCGAGCCACGAGATCGCCTCGACATCGAGATGGTTCGTCGGCTCATCGAGCAGCAGCAGCTCGGGCGCGTCGAGCAGCATCCGCGCGAGCGCGACGCGGCGACGCTCGCCGCCAGACAGCGACCCGATCTCGGTCTCCAGGCCGCCGCGGAACCGGCTCAGCTCGACTCCGCCCAACAGCCCGGCCAGCACCTCCCTGAACGCGCGGTCGCCCGCCCATTCGTGTTCGGGACGCCCACCGACGAGCTCCTCGCCGACGGTGGCGGCGGCGCGTAGGTCGTCGCCCTGCGCGAGCATCGCCATCGTCAGGTCGCCCACTCGCGTCAGCACGCCCCCGTCCGGCAGCTCGACGCCGGCGATCAGGCGCAGGAGGGTCGACTTGCCCTCGCCGTTGCGTCCGACCACCCCGATTCTCTCGCCGGCCGCGACCCCGAGCGTGATCTCGTCGAGCACCGTTCGGGTGGCGTAGCCCTTGCGTACGCCATTCAGATTCACGAGATTGCGAGCGGAGCTCATCGCCAGGCATCCTGACGCGATCGGGATCGCGTCGCCGGGCGGGGCGCGTGCGTGACCGCGCGGCGCTCGTGCCGCTGCCTAGGGGCCCTTATCCTGCAGGGATGTCGAACCCGCCCGTGGTCAACTGGGATGACGTGCCCTCACGGACGGTGTCCGCCGGCGACATCGCGTTCGCGCGCAGGCGTCTCGGTGCGGCGGCCGGCGCGGCTCGGATCGGGTGCAGCCTGTACGCGGTCGCGCCGGACGCTCGCCAGATGCCGGTACACAGCCATGGCGACGAGGAGGAGATCTTCTTCGTCCTCGCGGGCGATGGGCTGAGCTGGCAGGACGGGACTGCGTGCCTCGTCGCACCTGGCGATGCGGTCGTACATCGGCCTGAGACCGCCGCCCACACTTTCCTCGCCGGTCCAGGCGGGCTGTTACTGCTCGCATTTGCAAGCGGCAGCGACACCAGTCTGACCTGGCTGCCGCGCGCTCGAATGATGTGGGCAGGACCGCGCTGGGTGCCGGTCGATGGGCCGCATCCGTTTGAGGCCGAGGCCGCGGCAGGTCCGCTCGAGCGCCCGCGACCCGGCGCGCGCCCAGAGAACGTGGTCGCGATGGCGGACGTCCAGAGGGGCGACCGGCCGGGGGCGGCCGTGCGCGCGCTCGGACTCGCGGCCGGCTCCGTGCTGGCCGGGCTGAACCATGTCACGCTCGACCCTGGTGTCCCCGCCGCCCCGGCACACTGCCATGCGCTCGAGGAGGAGCTGTTCGTCGTCCTCGATGGCGCGGGCGCGGTCACGCTCGGCGATGAGGAGCACCCGTTACGTGCCGGCGACACGTTCGCGCGGCCGCCCTCGACCGGCGTCGCCCACTCATTGCGCGCCGGCGAGCAGGGGATGAGCTATCTGGCGTACGGGACCCGCGTGGCAGGCGACAGCGTCTATTACCCGGGCCGGGGCAAGATCCGGCTGCGCGGGCTGGGCGTCGAGATCGATGCCGCCGCCGGATAGCGGCCCGGCGATATCGACGGGAATGGCGCTCACGGGCATCGCCTGCTGGACGGCGGAAAGCAGCTTCTCGGCCGCGGCCTGATCGGCCGACGGTAGCGCGGCGGCGACGCGGTCGAGGTTCAGCTCAGCGTGGTAGTGCGTCGTCTCGAGACCGTCGACGCGTTCGTGCCCTTCGGCCACGATGCTGTCGGACACGGCGCGTAGATATTGGAGCATCTCGCCGGGATCGCTCGAGACCGCTTCACGCGGGGGCCGGGAGATGGCGGCGCCGGCAGCGCCGCAGTGACCGTGGGCCGGCTGGGTGGTGGCACCGACGTGCTCACACGAGGCGCATCGACCGATGCCGGAGGACGACTTGAGGCCGGACTGCCCGACTTAGCCGACCCTCGTACGAAGTACGTCGGCGCGCATCGGCTGCAGAAAGCGGCGTTCGCCGGGCCGTTCGCCGGCCTCGCCGAGTCTCGCGAATGCCTCGGCGAGCTCCGCTTCCAGGTCGTCGAAGATGTCCGCTCGCGCCGGGTCGACGCTGACGATCCGGGCGCGCAGGCCCGCGAGGCCGGGCACGCACAGCCGGACGTCGTAGTCGACGGTGGTTACGCGATCAAGCCCGGCGAGCTCGGCGTCGGCGAGCGCGCGCTGCGCTGCGCTGCGGACCTCGACCTCGTTCTCCACCACGCTGGTGAGCGCGAAGAAGTCGCCCTCGGCCAAGGGCTCCGCGACGTACACCGCTCCGTCCTGCCGGACCACCCGACGGGCCTCGCGCAGCGCCCGCATCAGATCTGGCGGCGCGACGTGGTGCAGGGAGCGCATGAAGACGACCACGTCGGCCGAATCGTCTCCGAGCGGGAGCGATTGGGCGCGGCCGACGAGGTAGCGCGAACCGTCCCCCGGGTCCGCGGCAACGGCGGAGGCGAGCTGCTGGTCAGAGATCTCCACGCCGATCACGCGGGCCCCCGCGCGGGCGAGCTCGCGGACGAGCGCCCCGCCGCCACAGCCCACATCGACGATCTCCTTGCCCGCGGGCGCGATCAACCGCTCGAGCATCGCGACGTCGGTGATCACTTCACGGCCCACCGCGGCGGATTGTGACGCGTCAGTCGACGGGTTCGATCGCCCGCGCAGGCAAGTAGGCTCCGCGGTAGAGGCCGGACCATGCCAGAGACACAGCTGATCGACCTGCCGCCCGCGCCTCCCTGGCGCAACTGGGTGGGAAACCAGTCCTTCACCCCCCGTTACGGCGCCGCGCCGCGAGACGAGGAGGAGGTCGCGGCGCTCGTTCGCCAGGCCGCCGAGGGTGGCATCGGTGTTCGCGTCGCCGGGGCGGCACACTCGTTCACCCCGGTCGTGCAAACCGACGGTCTCCTGCTGGACCTGTCCGCGCTGCGCGGTGTGCTGGCGACCGACCTGCCGGGAAAGCGGGCGAAGGCGTTGGGCGGCACTCTGATCAGGGATTTCTACGAGCCACTCTGGGACGCCGGGCTGGCGCTGCGAAACCAGGGTGACATCGACACCCAGCAGATCGCGGGCGCGGTGGCCACGGCGACGCACGGCTCGGGGAGCAGGTACACGAGCCTCTCCGGCGCGGTGCGCGGGGTGCGGCTCGTGACCGCCACCGGCGAGATCTGCGAGATCGGATCCGATCAGCCTGAGCGCCTCCGTGCCGCGCAGGTGGCGATCGGGATGCTGGGGGTGGTAACGAGCCTCGAGCTCGAGGTCACCGATGCCTACCGCCTGAAGGAGCAGGTCGGCATCTGGCCATGGCACGACGTCATCGCCCGCTGGGACGAGCTCGTGCGCGAGCACCGCCACTTCGGTTTCTTCTGGCTGCCCACGGAGGCTTCCGCCGCCCTTTACAACCTCGCCTCGCACGGCGAGACGATGGCAGACAGGTGCTACGTGAAGATCTACGACGAGGCCACGCCGGACGAGCCCGACGACGGCACCCCCGGGCGTCGCATCGACCGCTGCTACCGGATCTACCCGATGGTCTACTCCCCGAACTTCCACGAGCTCGAGTACTTCGTCCCGCTCGAGCGCGGCCCGGACGCGCTGGTAGCCATGCGTGAGCTGATGCTCCGCAGCCTGCCTGCCTCGGTATACCCCCTCGAGGTACGGACCGTTGGTCCCGACGACGCGTATCTCTCCCCGAACTACGAGACGGCCACGACGGTCATCTCGGTATCGGGCAAGCCCGGCACCGACTACTGGGACTACCTGCGCTCGGTCGATGCGCTGCTGTCGGAGTTCGACGCCCGCGTTCACTGGGGCAAGCTGCACTTTCTCAACGAGGACCGCCTCCACGCGCTGTACCCCGGCGCGCGGGACTTCATCGCGATCCGCCGCGAGCTCGACCCCGGCGGGACGTTCCTGAACGATCACCTCCGGCCGCTGTTCGCCTGAGTTGCCGCAGCCGGTTGGGGTGAGTCTCGGCTCACCTGTTGGTCTGTGTTGTGTCACCCGAAGATCCTCCGTGGGAGGGGATGCGGGGTGTTCGGAAGAGGGTCATGATGGCCGACTCGTGGTACGGAGGCCGGCTCGGGGGCGAGCGGACTGGAATCTCTTCGTGTGCGGCGCTTGGGCTTTCAAGGGTCGCCGCTTCCCCCGTCTTCCTGTGTGCCGCGCTCTATGGGTGACGCAGCCGGAGGTATTACAGGATGAGCACTTCATGCCGTGCAGCAGGGGGACTAACGGTGAGCGCCTCGTGCAGCCATCATGTTGGGGTGACGCGGCGCGCTGGGGCGCGGATCGCGATCGTGGTCGTCGGGTGCTTGCTGGGTTTGATGGCGCTGCATGCCGGTCAGGCGCTCGCCGCAGCTCCTCCGACGCTTTCGATCGCGACGCCTGTGGGTGGCCTGACCTACGCGCGCGGTCATGAGGTCGATTCGAGCTTCACCTGCACCGCCGGGACCGGGGACACCGGAATCGCAAGCTGTGTCGATCAGAACGGCAATCCGTCGGGGTCGGCGATCGATACCTCGAGCATCGGCTCGCACACGCTGACGGTGACCGCGACCGGCAACGATGGGCTGACCCGGACTGCGAGCGTGACGTACTGGGTCGCGGCGCGTCCGGGGGTGTGGATCGCCGCGCCGGTCGACGGTGCCACCTACGCGCAGGGACAGGTAATCGATTCGAGCTTCGGCTGCTGGGACGGGAACGGAGGGACGGGGATCGCTACCTGTGTCGATCAGCACGGTCGCGCCTCAGGGGCGCCGATCGGCACCACGCGGGTGGGGTGGCACACGCTCACGATCACCGCGACCAGCGACGACGGGCTGGCCCGAAGCGAGAGCGTGTCCTACTACGTGGCCGCTCCCCCCACCGTCTCCATCGCCACGCCGGTGGACGGTACGACGTACGCGCAGGGGCAGGTGCTCGACTCGAGCTTCGTCTGCACCGACGGGGACGGCGGGACGGGAATCGCCACCTGTGCCGATCAGAACGACGACTTGTCGGGGACGGCGATCGATACCTCGAGCACCGGTTCGCACACGCTCACGGTGACCGCGACCAGCGATGACGGGCTCACCGGCACCGCCAGCGTGACCTATACCGTGGCCGCTGCACCGACGGCGTCGATCACCACTCCGGGCAACGGCGTGATCTACGCCCAGGGGCAGGTCATCGACTCGAGCTTCCTCTGCACCGACGGGGCCGGCGGTACGGGAATCGCGACCTGTGTCGATCAGAACGGCCATCCGTCGGGGGCGGCGATCGATACCTCGAGCACCGGTTCGCACACGCTCACGGTGACCGCGACCAGCAACGACGGGCAGACTGGCACCGCGAGCATCACCTACATCGTCGCGGCGCCAACCCCGCCACCGGCGGCGGCAACGGCCGGCTCACCGGCGACCTCAGGCGAGCATCGCCGGCCACCAACGCCTGAGCTCGGCGGGCTGCGCCTCACCCCCCGCGCGTTCCACGCCGCCACCCTCAGCGCGACGATCGCGAGGGCCACACACACCGGCACCACCATCCGCTACCACGACACGCTCGCAGCCAAGACCACACTCACCGTGCTGCGCTGCAGCGGCCGCCATGAGCGCTGCACACGACTCGTGATGATCGGCTCATTCACACACCGCGACCACGCAGGCACGAACCGCCTGCGCTTCACCGGCCGTCTCTTCGGCCACCGGCTGCGCCCAGGCCGCTACACGCTGCGGTTGACCGCCACCCTTGCCGGACAAACGAGCCGCCGCCGCAGCATCACCTTCCGGATCCTCGCACCACCCAGGACCTAAACCGGAGAGGGGCGTTGACGCTCCTGACGTGCATCTGATATATCAGTGCTGTGGCCGCCGCGGCAGAGTCCTCCCAGCAGGTGCCGTCGTCCCAGCGGGTGGTCATCATCGGTGCGGGGATCGTTGGCAACAGCCTTGCCTACCATCTCACCCGGCTGGGCGAGACCGAGATCACGCTGCTCGACAAGGGCCCGCTGCCCAATCCTGGCGGCTCGACCGGGCACGCCTCGAACTTCATCTTCCCGGTCGATCACTCGAAGGAGATGACGTCGCTGACGCTCGAAAGCGTGCGCCAGTACAAGGAGCTCGGCGTCTTCATCGAGAGTGGCGGGATCGAGATCGCCCGTACCGGGGAGCGCATGCAGGAGTTCGCGCGCCGGATGGCTTCCGCGCGGTCCTGGGGAATCGAGCCGGTCTCACTGCTCACGCCGGATGAGGTCAAGGAGCTCGTGCCGTTCATCAACGAGGAACTGATCCTCGGCGGTTTCTACACGCCTGGCGCGGGCGTCGTCGACTCGCTACGGGCCGCGACGATCATGCGCGAGCGCGCTGTGGAGGCCGGCCTGACGGTGTCGGCGAACACCGAGGTGCTCGGCTTTGACGTCTCCGGCGGGCGCGTGCGCCGCGTGCGAACCAGCCGCGGCGACATCGACGTGGAGCGGGTGGTGATCTGCTCCGGCGCATGGAGCCCGCGTCTGGCCGCGATGGCCGGGACCTCGATTCCGCTGACGCCAATGGTCCACCAGATGATCGACATCGGCCCGGTGCCTCGGTTCGCCGATGCCAAGGGGATGATCGAGTACCCGATCGTCCGCGACATGGATACGAACATGTACGAGCGCCAGGAAGGCACCGGGCTCGAGATCGGTTCCTACGCGCACCGGGCGATCACGCTCGACGCCGACGAGATCCCGTCGATCGAGGAGTCGGCGCTGACGCCGACCGAGCTGCCATTTACGCAGGATGACTTCGACCCGCAGATGGAGATCGCGCTCGAGCTGATGCCCGAGATCGTGGGCGACGAGAGCGTCGGCGTGAAGTACGCCATCAACGGCGTGCTGTCGGTCACGCTCGACGGGATGCCGCTGCTCGGCGAGACGGCGGACGTGGGTGGGCTGTGGTCGGCGGCAGCGATCTGGATCAAGGAGGGACCGGGGGCTGGGAAGACGGTCGCCGAGCTGATGGTGCACGGCGAATCGGAGATCGACGTGTACGAGTCGAACGTCGCGCGTGCGTACAGCTGCCAGCGGACCGCCGCGCACATCAAGGGCCGCGCGTGCGAGGGCTTCAACAAGATGTACGGGATCGTCCACCCCGCCGAGCAGTGGGAGTCCGACCGCCACGTCCGGCTCTCGCCGTTCCATGAGCGCGAGCGCGAGCTTGGCGCCGTCTTCTTCGAGACGGTCGGGTGGGAGCGGCCGCAGTGGTACGAGTCGAACGCGCCGCTGCTCGAGGAGTACGGCGATCGTGTCACCAGGCGCGAGGCCGAGTGGGAATCGCGCTGGTGGTCGCCGATCATCAGTGCTGAGCATCTCGCGATGCGCGATCGCGCCGCGATGGTCGATCTGACCGCGTTCGCCGTGTTCGACATCACCGGACCGGGAGCGCTCGACTCGGTGCAGCGAGTGGCGATGAGGCAGATGGACGTCGCGGTCGGCCGGGTCGTCTACACGCCGATCCTGACCCCGTCCGGGGGGTTCAAGGCCGACCTGACGATCATGCGTCTCGGTGACGACGTCTTCCGGGTCGTCACCGGCGGCGCGTACGGCATGTCCGACCTCAAGTGGTTCGCCGATCACCTCCCCGGCGACGGCTCGGCGCAGCTGCACGACCAGACGAGCTCGTGGTGCACGCTCGGCCTGTGGGGTCCCCGGGCTCGGGACATCCTCGGCAGCGTCACCCGTGATGACATATCGCACGAGGGCTTCCCGTTCGCTCGCTGCCGCACGATCGAGGTCGGCCCGCTGTCCGTGCTCGCGTCGCGCATCTCCTACGTCGGCGATCTCGGCTGGGAGCTGTATGTCCCGATCGAGCAGGGCGCGCGGCTGTGGGACATCATCGCCGAGGCCGGGTCACCGCACGGCATCGTGCCGGCGGGGATCGGCGTCTACGGCACCACCGGTCGCCTGGAGAAGTGCTACCGCGCCTACGGGATGGAGCTCGAGGGCGACTTCAACGTCGTCGAGGCGGACATGGCCTGGGGGAAGGTCAAGGAGGAGGACTTCGTCGGCAAGGAGGCGCACGTACGTCATCGCGAGGAGGGTCCGGCAGCAGCCATGTGCACCCTGACGGTCGACGATCACACCTCCTCATCGGGCGTCAAGCGCTACATGCTCGGGAACGAACCGGTGCTGACGCGCGACGGCGGCGCGATCACGGACCGCAAGGGCCGCCGCTCCTATGTCACGAGCGCCGGCGCCGGCCCGTCGATCGGCAAGCACATCCTGATGAGCTATCTACCGCCCGAGCACGCGGTCCTCGGCGAGCAGCTCGCCGTCGAGTACATGGGCGAGCGCTACCCGGTGACCGTCGCCGTCGTGGGCTCGACCCCGATCTTCGACCCCGAGAACACCCGCGTCCGTTCGTGAACATCCTTGTGTGCGTCAAGCGGGTGCCGCTGACCGGTGGGAAGATCGTCCTGACCGAGGACGAGCGTGCGATCTCCACCCGCCACCTCGGCTTCACGATCAGCCCGCACGAGGAGTGCGGCGCGGAGGAGGCGGTCAGGCTGATCGACGCTCACGGTGGCTCGAGCACGGTGCTGACGCTCGGGCCGCCGGAGGCGGAGGAACAGCTACGCGACATGATGGCGATCGGCATAGACCGCGCCGTACACCTGATCACCGACGGCGGTGAATGGGATCCGCAGGCGACCGCGGCGGCGATCGTCGAGGCGATCCGAGCCGAGGCGGAGCCGTACGACCTGATCCTGTTCGGTAACGAGTCCGCCGACGCCGGTAACTACCAGGTGGCCATCCGTGTCGCCCACGCGCTCGGCCTGCCATGCGTCACGGGCGTCAAGGGTCTCGGCGTCGACGGTCCGAGCGTGCGCTGCGAGCAGGAGGTCGCGGACGGCCGTGACGTCTACGTGGTGCCGATACCGGCGGTCGTGACCGTCAAGGAGGGACTGAACCTGCCGCGGTATCCGTCGGTGCCAGGACGGCTGCGCGCGAAGCGCAAGCCGGTCGCGGCCTCGACACCGGCGCGCCCCGAGCCCCGTCTGGAGATGGTGCGGCTGATGCTGCCGCCCGGCTCGAGCAAGCAGGCCGAGGTGCTCGGCCGCGGGCCCGAGGCGGCTCCGGCCGTCGTCGGGGTCCTGCGAGAGCTGGGGCTCCTGTGAGCCTGCTCGTATTCGTCGAGGACCCCGAGGATGACCTCTCCCGGCAGGCGCTGACGTTCTCGCGCGCGCTCGGCGAAGAGCTGCATGCCGTCCTGATCGGCGCTCCGGCGGCGATCGACGGCCTGGCGTCGTACGGCGCGTCGGTAGCGCATATGGCGACCGGCCTCGATGCCTACGCGCCGGCGGCCTGGGCGCAGGCGATCGTCGAGCTGATCGGCCGGCTCGCTCCCTCGGCGGTGGTCGGCCCGGGCACCGATCGCGGCAACGAGGTGCTGGCGCATGTCGCCGCCAAGACCGACCGGCCGATGGCGGCGAACTGCGTCTCGCTCACGCCCGGCGATCCGGCCTCGCTCGTGCGCGTGCGCTGGGGCGGCAGCCTGCTCGAAGAGACGCTCCTGCACGGTTCGCCGGCTCTGCTGACGGTCGCGCCTCACGCTGTTGCGGCGGAGACGGTCGCGTCGCCGGCGGGGCTCGTGATCGAAGAGTTCGTTCCGCAGGTCTCGGACGCCGACCTGGTCGCGCGAGCGTCGGAGCGGGCCGGTGCCCTCAGCGCCGGCGTCTCGCTCGCCGACGCCGACGTCGTCGTCTCCGGTGGCCGCGGCGTCGGCTCGGCCGAGGGGTTCGGCGTGATCGAGGAGCTTGCCGAGCTGCTCGGTGGCGCCGTCGGCTGCTCGCGCGCGGTCACCAGCGCCGGATGGCGCCCGCACACCGATCAGGTCGGCCAGACGGGCACCAAGATCTCGCCCGAGATCTACATCGCCTGTGGGATCAGCGGCGCGACGCAGCACATGGCGGGATGTCGGGGCGCGAAGAAGCTGCTGGCGATCAACCCCGACGGCGAGGCTTCGATCTTCGCGAATGCCGACTACGCCGTGATCGGCGATCTGCACGAGGTGGTCCCGGCTATCTCCACGGAGATCAGGAAGGCGAGGAGCCAATAGTCTCGCCCGTCGCCGCAGTGGCCCTCGCCGCCGCGCTGGCGGTGAGCGGAACCCTGTTCGCGCGCCGCGTCCGGCTGCTCACCCGGCTGGTGCGCTCCGGCCAGCCGGTCGCACGTACCGGCGGTGTGCGCCGCCGTGTCCGCAACGAGGTCTCGATCGTGCTCGGCCAGCGCAAGCTGCTCCAGCGGCTCGGCCCCGGCCTGATGCACGCCTTCATCTTCTGGGGGTTCCTGGTGCTCGCGCCGACGATCCTGATCGCGCTGATCGGCGTAGTGGACCGGCGCGCGACGCTGCCGTGGCTCGGCCACCAGGGCTGGTACGCGTTACTGGTCGACGTCTTCGCCGTGCTCGTGCTCGTCGGCGTGCTCGCGGAGCTGTGGATTCGCAAGGTGCAGCGCCCACGGAGGTTCGAGGGCAGCCACCTCGGCGAGGCGGTTCTGTTCCTCGGCCTTATCGCCACGATCGCGATCACGCTGCTGCTGTGGCACGCGACCCGGATCGCGCTCGGGCTGAATGAGTGGCCGGCGTCGTCGTCGCCGGCGGCGGACGCGCTGTCGCACCTGTTCGGCCGCGGCGAGGCAACGCGGGTGCTCGAGCGCCTGTTCGTCTGGGCTCACGTGCTCACGATCCTCGGCTTCCTCGCCTACCTCCCGCACTCGAAGCACCTGCACATCGCGACCGCGGCGATCAATGTCTGGTTCGGGCGGACGGGACCCGGCGGGCGCTTGGAACCGCTGCGGTTCGACGACGAGGAGGTGCCAGAAGATGAGATCCGTTTCGGCGCCGGCGCTCCCGCCGACCTGACCTGGAAGCAGGTGCTTGACACGTTCTCGTGCACCGAGTGCGGGCGTTGTCAGGATGCCTGCCCGGCGTTCGCTACCGGCAAGGCGCTGTCGCCCAAGCTGCTGATGATGGGGCTCCGCGATCAGGTCCTCGCCGAAGACCCCACGCCGCTGGTCCCGAACGCCGTCACCGATGAGGTGGTGTGGGACTGCGTGACCTGCGGCGCCTGCGTCGAGGCCTGTCCGGTCTCGATCGAGCACGTCGACCACATCGTCGACCTCCGCCGCCACCTGGTGATGGTCGAGTCGAGCTTCCCGGCCGAGGCTGAGCCGATGCTGAGGGATGTCGAGCGGGCGTCGAATCCGTGGGGAAAGGCGCAGTCAGAGCGCGCCGACTGGGCGTCGGAGCTCGGGATCCGCGTGCTCGAGCCGGGAGACGCGGCGCCCGAGTACCTGTACTGGGTCGGCTGCGCCTCGTCATTCGACGAACGCGCGCGGCAGACGGCGCGGTCGACGGCGAAGCTGCTGAAGGCCGCCGGCGTGGACTTCGCGATCCTCGGCCCACGTGAGGCTTGCACCGGGGATCCCGCTCGCCGGATCGGTAACGAGTACGTGTTCCAGGCGTTCGCCGAGCAGAACGTCGCGACGCTCAACGACGCGGGCGTGACCAGGATCGTCGCCAACTGCCCCCATTGCTTCAACACGCTGGCGAACGAGTACCCCGATTTCGGTGGCCGCTACGAGGTGATCCACCACTCTGAGCTGCTCTCGACGCTGGTGCGCGAGGGCAAGCTCGCCCCGCAACGCGCAGAAGGCCGCTCGATCACCTACCACGACTCCTGCTACCTCGCCCGTCACAACGACGTGCTCGCGCCGCCACGCGAGCTGGTCGCGGCGGTCGGCGAACCAGTCGAGATGGAGCGCAGCGGCAAGAGCACCTTCTGCTGCGGGGCGGGTGGAGCGCATATGTGGATGGAGGAGCGGGGCAGCGCGATCAACGCGGAGCGCGTGCGCGAGGCCGCCGCGACGGGTGCGGACACGCTCGCCGTTGCGTGCCCGTTCTGCACTGTCATGCTCGACGACGGAGTCCAGGGCGGCGGGCAGGACCTGCGGGTGGTCGACGTGGCCACGCTGCTCGCCGAATCGATCGAGGCTGGGCGGCCTCCCGACGAGTAGGGTTGCGCGCCAGGATGCCCGCGGTTGCCAACACGTTCACCTGCTTCGGGGGCAGCTGCACGGTGTTCGTCGACGGAGACGGACCGGCTGGAACGCCCGAGCTGGCGGCGACCGCGGCGACGAACCAGCTGCTCCGCTGGCACGCACAGTTCACCCGCTTCAAGCCGGACAGTGAGCTTGCAGAGCTCAATCGCGATCCCAGGGAGCGGGTGCCGGTGAGCCCGATCATGGCCAGGTTCCTGGCGGCCGTGGTCGATTCGGCCCACCTGACCGCAGGTCTCGTCGACGCCACATTGCTCGACCAGATCGAGGAGGCCGGTTACAGGTCCGATCGGCTGCGGGCGTCGCTCGCCCTGCCGCTCGCGCTCGCGCTCGCTCCGCCCCGCCGGCCCGGCGGCCCCGCTGCGGGGGAGCGCTGGCGCGAGGTGATCGTCGATCGCGATCGGGGTGAGGTGAGTCGCCCGCCCGGCTTGCACTTCGACGGCGGCGGCATCGTCAAGGGCCTGTTCGCCGACGTGATCGGTGAGGTGCTCGAGGAGCACGACGGCTACGCGGTCGATTGCGAGGGCGACGTCAGGGTCGGCGGCACGGCCGGGCTCGAGCGGACGGTCGAGGTGACGGCGCCGTTCGACGGCAGCGTGCTGCACGAGCTGACCGTCACCGATGGTGGCGTAGCGACGAGCAGCATCACGAAGCGCAGCTGGCTCGAGGGCGGCAGGCCGGCCCATCACGTGCTCGACCCGGCGACCGGCCGGCCGGCTTACACGGGCGTCGTCCAGGTCACTGCGCTGGCGCCGACCGCGCTCGAGGCGGAGGCGCTCGCGAAGGCGGCGCTGCTGAGCGGACCGGACGGGGCGGCTGCATGGCTGCGCCACGGCGGCGTGGTCGTGTTCGACGATCTCTCGCACCGCGTGATCGCAGCGCCCGAGTAGACGCGTCCCGAGCGTTGGCATGATGAACCCCGTGGGGATGAAAGCGCGGATGCTGCGCGGTGAGCTGTACCGCTTCGATGACCCTGAGCTGCAGGCGGACCATGCACGCGCGCAGGGCCTCCTCGACCGCTACAACTCGACGCGGCATGCCGACCGCGATCAGCGGGACCGTCTGCTGCGCGAGCTGCTCGGCAGCGTCGGTGATGGCGTCGTCATCCAGCCGGCGTTCCGGTGCGATTACGGGACGCGGATCTCGATCGGCGACGGCACCTTCGTGAACTATGACTGCGTGATGCTCGACGCGGCGCCGATCTCGATCGGAGCTGCCTGCCAGCTCGCCCCGCGCGTCCAGCTCCTGACCGCAACCCACCCGATCGACCCCGAACCGCGCCGGCTCGGCTGGGAGCTCGCGAAACCGATCGCCATCGCCGACAACGTCTGGCTGGGGGCAGGCGCGATCGTCTGCCCGGGCGTGAGGATCGGCAGCGACACGGTGGTCGGCGCCGGAGCTGTGGTCACGCGCGACCTGCCGTCCGGCGTGGTGGCGTTCGGGTCGCCGGCGAAGGTCGAGCGCAGGATCGGCGAGCGCGGCAACGTTAGACGTCCAGACGCGTGAGCTGCAGCTGGTTGCCGCCGTCTTGCGCGACGATGACGATTGTGCCCGGGCCGGCCTCGCTGATCGAAAGCTCAGTTTGAAGCGCCGCGTCAGTCCCGCTCCAGGGTGTGCGAATCTCGGCGACACCGTTGCTCGCAAACCCCGTGTCGAGCGACGCGTTGCGCCGTCGTGCCTCGACGGTCAGTCTGGTGGAGTTCGCGTAGGGCGACTCGGCTATCAGGATGTCGTTTCCGTCCGGGAACGCTTGCAGGGATCCGAACATCCGGGACGGAAACCTGATCGTCCGGCCGACCTGTTCGCCGTCCCCGGTGAAGCGTGCGATCAGACCCGTGGAGGACGACGCGGGTCTGGATCCGTAGCAGGGTTTCTGTCCCGTTCCGATCACGGTGAAGCCCGCGCCATCGGCGTATACGTCCCCGACGAACGCGCCGAGGTGAAGCGCCTGCCAGAACCGGCGGAGCCTTTGCTGGAATAACGGCACCGGCCGGCCGGCGGGTGCGAGCATTTCCAGTGACATGCCCCAACAGCCCATGTTCCCGTAATCGACCGGGGCCAGGATGTCGCCATTCGGCTCGAGCGCGAGCGTTCCTACTCCCGAGTCCTCACCGGTCGGCAGTCGTGCCCGTCCCCCGGCCCCAAAGGCAGTTTCAAGGCGGCCGGTGGCGGAAAGGGCAGCCATCCAGTTGGTCGTGCAGCAGCCGCCGCCGCCGTTGCCGGCAGCGATCATGATCTCTCCCGACGGCTCCTGAACGACCGACGCCACCGCGCCCCCGAACGGCAGGACAGTCCAGCCCTCGTGACCGAAGCTCAGATTGGACTGCCCCTGCGGCGTGACCTCGCCGACGATCCAGTGGCCTCCATAGCTGCCGGCCAGGAATGCGCCGCCTCCGCTCGCCGGCGCGAGGACATTGATCTGCAGTCCGTCAAGCGCCCCGCCAGGAAGGCGATCCTTGGGCTCGGGCTGTGCTGGGCCGAGGGTCGCGACGCCATCGCTCCCAAACGCCGGATTCGGTGTGCACGCCGGCGTGACGGAATACAGGACAGCCGACCTCTTATTCGGAAATCCGCCGGACGAGACCGTGACCAATGTCGAGCCGTCTGACAGCGACGCACTGGCAACGACCGGGATCTCTCCAAGGTGAGCAGCCCACTTGAGTCCCCGGCCACCGTTGCAACCAGGATCCGCAATGTTCGGCCGTGCCGCGAACCCACTCGCAGGCGCCTGGATCGATGCGACGACCGACACCCGCCCGTCAGATATCGCGCCACCGCCGAGCAGTGCCGTGAGGGTCGTGACTGCGATCGCCGCCGTCCTGCGCACCGCAGCCGATCATCCCACTCCCGCGGTCCAGCATGCAACCGCGGGTGGACCTAGACTGTTTCATGATGTTCTTCGCCGTTCGTCTGCAGCGCGGCGGCCCATGGGATTGGTCGCGGGATCTCCGAGAGCAGGACGGCTGGGAGGAGCATGCCCGCTTTATGGATTCCCTGGTCGACGACGGCTTCGTCGTGCTGGGAGGACCGCTTGAGGGCGGCAAAGAGATCCTGCACGCCATCTGCGCGCCGTCTGAGGAGGCGGTTCGGCAACGACTGGCCAAGGACAACTGGGCGCGGAACGGCATGCTGACGGTGACGTCGGTCGAGGTCTGGACGGTCCTCCTCGACGGCCGGTCCGCGTGAAGCCGCGTCTCTCCCGACGAGAGATCAGGTCGCCGTCTCGGTCCAGATGCCGAGGAGATCGCCCTCAGGATCACGGAAAGTTGCGACCTGCAGCGTGCCCTCGGGACGAGGCTCTCCCGCGATCATGCCCCCGCTGCTGGTGATCAGCGCAACCGTGTGCCCGAGGTCGTCAACGTAGATGTACGGGATGATTCCGGCTTGTTGGGGCGGCTCACCGACGATGAAGTGGCGCCTCCGCGGGTAATCGCTGAACGGCGAGCCTGCCCGAACTACGGCTGATTCTTGATGCTGTCGATCTGTCGCTGAAGCTCGGAGGGCGGGAACCAATCGAACTTCAAGAAGAAGTGGTCGGCCTCCGCTGTCATATGCATGCCGTAGCCGCCGTTCCCCGTGCACATCGTAGGGGCGTGATCCAGGCATGCGGTGAAGTTCAAGCTGTGGTCGTAGCTCGTTTCGAATTCATTGCTCGCGCCCTTGGCGTGGCGCAGGTCGTTGCGTGGCGGTAACGTCACGTAGTAGGTGAACGGGCCGAACGGCTGCTCTGCCTCGTCCACGGAGTTGTTCGGTCCCGGTGGTGGTTCCATACCCGCCGCGATCTCGCCGTATTCTCCACAGGGCGCGATTCCCGGGGTGTCTCCGCCGGCGATCTGGAGCACATATCGGCGACCGTTGAAGGCCTTGCGCACGTTGGGATATCCAGACTGGCTCACGAGATCGATGTCATAGAACGATGTGTTGTACGCGAGGCGAGGCTTGCGGGAGTAGGTCTGATCACACGAGGTCAGCGGGTAAGGTCCGGGGCCGGCAATCTGGTTGTTCTCGTCGGCCTCGCTGCGCCACTGGGATTTCTCATAAGCGACAGGCGCGAAGTGGCCGGATGGGGTTTCGGCGGGCTCCAAGTCGGGAGTGCGGTCAGTCTCGACATACTCGACAAGCGTCGTCTCGGTCCAACTCGAAATGAACTGCTCAGTGCCGATCACGCCGTTGCTGGGATCGATCCCATAATTCTGCCTGAGGGTCACGCTACCGCTGGCGAGGACCTTGTAGCAGCACGCCGTCTTGTAGGACGTCGCGAAGGCCTGGGGGGCATGCGCCGAAGCGGTCGCTGAACACGCTAGTCCCGCCACGGCCAGGACTGCGACGCACACAGCCGCTCGAATCGCAGCAAGCGAGAGCGAGGGAGCGTCGTCGCTCGATTCGCGTCGGCTCCGAGAACAGCACGCCGCAGTCCGATCCGGCCTGTGCGTGCGAGACGCGGCCATCGGCGGCAGGCTACTCGTGCTTTCCGGCGGCGTCAAAGCTGACACCGGCCTGATCGGCGCCCGGCTCAAGTCTCGGTCGCGCTCAAGTCTCGGCGCGAGAGGTCGACTGGGTGAGTGATATGTCAGCGATCATCCGGCCTCAAAGCGGAGCCGGACGGTGGATGAGCCGGACGGCTCGGCCGGCGGCGGTGCTAACAGCGACAGTTGCGGTAATGCTCAGCGCCGGCGCCGTTCCGGCGGCAGCGGTAGGCTGAAGCCGGACGGCCTGATCTATCCGGCGTCTCCGTACCCGTCCGCCGTTGCGGTGTCGGCGTCCGGCCTGCTCGCCGCCGGCCTCGACAACGGCTACAGCCAGCCGGACATCTACCTCTACCCGCTCGGTACGCCGGCGGCAACGATCACCGAGACGACGAACAACGCTGACGGGACCGCAAATGTGCCCCCACACGGGCTTGCGTTCAGTGCTAACGGCGCGGACCTGTTTGCGGTCACGAGCAACGATCAGAGCAACCAGGACGCATTTACCGCGTTCTCGTTCGGTGCGCCGCCAACCGCGACGATCGGCTCGCCGACCGGCGGCCAGACGTACAGCGTCGGCCAGTCGGTCCCGACGAGCTTCTGGTGCAACGAAGGCTCAGGTCCCGGGGTCGCGTCGTGCTCCGATTCTGACGGCAGCACGAGTGGCACGGGCGCGCTCAACACCTCCCAGCCCGGCAACTACACATACACGGTGACGGCGACCGGCGGCGACGGCGATACCGGGACGGCCAGCATCAGCTACACCGTGTGCCCGACCAAGCGGACCTCAGCGCCGCGCTGAGTGGCCTCACGCATGCACTCGACGGCTCCACGTTCTCGGAGACGCTGACAGTTTCGAACGCAGGACCGGCGACCGCCACCGACGTCAGCAGCGCGATCACAGTTCCGTCGCAGGTCACCGTCACCAACTCCGGCCACGGCTGGATGTTCGGCGGCGACATCATCTGGGTCGACGAATCGCTGGCCGCGGGGGCGACCGTCAGCTACACGGTCACATTCGAGGTCAACGCAGAGGCCCGCGGCTCTGTGATGGTCGACGGTGCCACGATCTCGCAAGAGGTCGATGACCCGAACCTCGCGAACAACTCGACCTGGATTGTGGTCCGCCTCGGCTCGAGCAAGCCGCCCGACGCGAGCAGTCCGGCCGGCGAGCGCAGCGCCGGCTCCCGCAAGCAGCTGATCCGGAAGCTGCGCCACGCGAGGGGGCGCAAGCGCGCCCGTCGCTCGAAGCGACGATGAACCGGCTCGGGCCGTCTGCTCGTCCTGGTCGTCATCTACCTTTCCGGCATGTCACGTGGCGCCGAGGCGACTCGCTATGGCGGGGTTTTCAATGAGATCGCCGAGGAGTATGAGCGTCACCGGCCCACATACCCGGACGTGCTGATCGACCGGGCGTGCGAGGTGGGGGGTCTCGGTCTCGGAGCAGCGGTGCTCGAGATCGGCTGTGGCACCGGCCAGCTGACACGCAGCCTGCTCGCCCGCGGCCTGCGCTTGACGGCGATCGAGCCCGGCGAACAGCTGATCGCGCGGGCGCGCGATCAGCTCGGCGACGCCGGGGAGGTGGAGTTCGTCAACGCGCGCCTCGAGGACGCGCCGCTGCCGTGCGCGCATTACTCGGCCGTGTTTTCTGGATCGGCGATTCACTGGGTTGATCCGGATCTCGGCTGGCGCAGGACCGCCGAGGCGCTGGTCGATGGCGGAACCCTCGCGCTGGTCTCCTACTTCGGGTTGGATGAGCCGCGGAGCGCGGGCGATCAGCAGGCCCTTCGATCCGCGATGGCGAGGGTGGCACCGGATCTTGCCGCCGACTGGCCGACGTACCGCGACCTGGACGGCACGCTCGGGGGTGTCGATGAGCGGCGCGGCAACGTGTCGGAGGTATGGTCGTGGCTGGGGGGCTACGAGCTCGCGGAGGGGTATGCCGCAGACCTGTTTGACGACGCAGAGGTCGCCGCGGTGCCGACACTTCTGGAGCACACGTCCGATGCGCTCAACGCTCTGCTCGGCACGATGTCGTTCTGGGCGCGGCTCTCACCCCGGCAGCGCGACGCTCTGTGCGCCGAGAACCGCGCGCTCCACCAAAGGCTCGGCCGGCCAATCCGCTCCAGCACCGTCGCCTGCCTGGTGACGGCGCGACGCGTTCAGCGCACCTGACCGCTGTGCGTCGACTCGCCCGACGCTCTTCACCGGACGGACTGTAGGCCGTGCGCCCTGTGTTGTTAGGGTTCGTGCTGTGGTGGTCGCTGACGGGCTGACTGGAATCGACGGAGGCCGGATCGATCCTGCCGTTCTGGATGGCAAGGCGGTCCTGGTCGTCAATGTTGCGTCTCAGTGCGGGCTGACGCCGCAGTACGAGGGCCTCGAGCGATTGCAGCAGCGCTACGGCGCCGCGGGGTTCACGGTGCTCGGGGTTCCGTGCAATCAGTTTGCGGGCCAGGAGCCCGGAACGCCTGAGGAGATTCAGCAATTCTGCTCGACCACGTATGGAGCGAGCTTCCCGTTGACCGAGAAGCTCGAAGTGAACGGACGCCACCGTCACCCGATGTATGAGCGGCTGACGGCGGTGGCGGACACCGACGGCCGGGCGGGTGAGGTCGAGTGGAACTTCGAGAAGTTCCTGATCTCGCCGGCTGGCGAGGTCGTCGCGCGGTTCCGTCCCCAGGTCGAGCCCGAGGACGATCAGGTCACACGCGCGATCGAGCGCGTCCTTCGGTGACCGTCGCGCCGGCGACCGTCAAGGCGACCGAGGTCCGGCTGGGTGACCGCGTGCGCGCCCGGTCGGGCGCCGAGTTGACCGTCACCCGGATCGACCGGGAGTTCATGGGGCGGGCGAACATGCTGGCGTTCGTCGAGGACTCCGAGGAGCAGTGGTTCAAGATGCCGGCGCTGCGGGACGGTGACGTCGAGCTCGTCCGTCGCGGCGACGCGGTGGGCTGATTTGATGCGCGTCGGCGTGGTGTTCCCGCAGACTGAGCTCGGGGGTGACCCGGGGGCGGCGCGCGCCTCACCGAGCAGGTGGCGCTGCTGCGCCGGCTGTGGACAGAGACGAGCGTCACGGTCGCCGGCAACCACGAGCACGTCACCGGCGCCGGGATCGCGCCGCTCCCGGTTTCTCGACGGTGGATCAGCACATCGCGGCGCTGGCATCTGCGAGCCAGACCGTGCTCGGCTAGTGACTGGGGACCGCCGGCCCAGGAGCGCCCTCCCGTGCCGAATCGACTACCGGGACACCGGTCGCCTACGCCCCCTGAGCCTCAATCACACCTTCGCCAACGCGCGTCGCCCGCCAGCCGGCATCGCCGAGCAGCACCCGCCACTGCTCCGCCGTCCGTTCCCGGCCGCCGGCGATCACGAGCATCAGTAGATCGAGCCACTTCGCGCCGTCGGGCGCGTTCCCCGGTTCGATCACGCCGTCCAGCACGATCAGCCGCTTGCCCGCCGCGGCACGGACAGTCTCCAGGATCCGCCGTGCCGAGTCGTCGTCCCACCCGTTCGCGCGCGAGCACCTCGCAGCTCCGCGGGCCCGCCGCGAGCGCCCGCGCCACATTCAGATCGGCGGCGACCCCAAGCGCCCGCGTCACCAGCGCACCGCGCAGCGCGTTCCAGATCACCTCCTGGGGGTTCATGCGCGAGGAATGTCCGCCGCACCCACCAGCCGCTCGAGCTGCCGCTCGAGCCCGCTCACCCCGACCGCAACGACCTCGAGCGGCAGGCCGATTCGGGCCGCCGCGCGCTCGGCGGCCGCCCGGGTCGCTCCCGTCGGCCGCTGGGCCAGCCACAGGACGCGCGTGTAGTTCCCGAAGTACTGATCGCGGAGCTCGGGGTGGCGGTCGAGTCCGAGCTCGCGCACGACGGTCCGCTCGAAAGTCCGCGCGAGGAAGTCGGTGAGGAAGTAGGTGCCTGGCTGCGCGGCGAGGGCCTCAGTGACCTCCTCGCGGCCGAACAGCTCGTAGCAGTGATCGGCGTCGAGGCGCTCGACGCCGAGGTCGTCGAGCGCGCCGTAGGTGCCGCAGTCGCCGTAGGCGACCGCGACCGCGTCATAGCGACCGTGGAGTCGTGCCACCTCGGCTGCGACCGCGGGTGCGATCCGCTCGGGGCGGTTGTGCAGCAGCGCCGGCACCGGGTGCACGTCGAGATCCCAGCCGCGCCGGCGCCCGATCCTGCGCACGTCGGCGGCGAGTGCACCGCACGCGATCACGGCGACCCGGCTCATCCAGGGAACGCCAGCTGGTCGATGAACAGATCATTGAAGTCCGCCCTGCCGGAAAGCTCCACGTACTCGACCTCGCGCAGGATCGAGTGCGCCTCGGCCCGCTCGCGCAGCGACAGCGCGGCGATCTTCGCGCCCTCGCCGGCGACGTTGCCGGCCGAGACGATCCGGGGCAGCGCCAGCTTCGGAACGAGTCCGATCCGCACCGCGCTCAGCGGCGTCAGGTACGCGCCGAAGCTCCCGGCGAGCAGCACCTGCGTGATCTCGCCGGGTTCGACGCCAAGCTCATGCAGCAGGATCTGCCAGCCGGTCGCGATCGATGCCTTCGCGAACTGGAGCTCGCGCACATCGCGCTGGGAGAGATAGACCGACGTCTCCGGGTCCCGGCCTCGCCAGTGCAGGACGAACACCCGCTCCTGGCCGATCTTCGTCAGGCGCGAGCCGAGGGCGGGGTGAAGCGCCGCCGCATCCTCGTCGGGAATGAAGCGCCCGGAGCGATCGAGCAGGCCCGCCTGTACGAGCTCGGCAACTGCGTCGACGAGCCCAGAACCGCACATGCCGACCGGTTCGACGTCGCCGATGACCTCCAGTGAGAGCGAGTCGCCGCTGATCTTCAGGCCCTCGATCGCGCCCTCGGCGGCGCGCATCCCGCATTTGATCTGAGCCGCCTCGAACGCCGGTCCCGCCGGTGCCGCGGTGGCGAGCACGCGCTCGCTCGAGCCGAGCGCGATCTCGCTGTTCGTGCCGACATCGATGAACAGCCGCAGCCGCCGGTCCCTGGTCAGCCCCGTGGCAAGCATGCCGGCGACGATGTCGCCGCCGACGTAGGCGCCGAGCGAGGGGAACACGAACGCCGGCGCGCGGGGATGGACGCGGACGCCGAAGTCCGCCGCGCTGACTGGCGGGAAGTCATGTGTCGCGACGACGAAGGGCGCCATCGACAGTGGCTCAGGATCGACGCCGAGCGCGAGCTGCATCATCGTCACGTTCCCGCACGCGGTGATCTCGTAGACCTCGGCCGGATCGACGCCGCCTTCCGCACAGACTTCGCCGACTAGCTCGGCGAGCGTCTCGTGCGCCCGGGCGCGGAGCGCGCCGAGCGCGTGGTCATCCATCATCGTGGCCGAGATCCGCGTGATCACATCCGCGCCGTAGGGCTGCTGGCGGTTGAGCATCGAGCGAACCGCCGCCGGCTGACCGCTGTCGAGGTCGAGCAGGGTCGCGACGACGGTAGTCGTGCCGAGGTCGAACGCGATCGCGAATCGCCGCGCCGTCGTGTCGCCAGGCTCGACGTCGATCAGCTCCTGATCGCAGACGACCGCGGTGATGTCGAAGTTCGCGCCACGCAGGATCCCGCCGAGGCGGCGCAACAAGTCGATCGACGTATGTGGTTCCAGATCCTCGAGCCCGTCGAGCACCCGCTGCAGGTCCGAGCGCTGGTCCTCGAGGGTCGGCTCGGCGAGCACCAGGTGGCGCTTCTGCACGGCTGGGCGCAGGATCACGTGCCGGCCGACACCGACGAGCGCGGCCTTCGGCCGGGTCTGCAGCGGGGGGACCTCGATCACGAGATCCATGCGCGCGTTCGCGCGGCACGCCAGCCGCCATCCGTCGCGCAGCTCGTCGCTGGTGAACGCTGTCGGGTCGATCGTGCCGACGGGGACCTCGCCGGAGATCACCCGGACCTTGCACTTCTTGCAGGTGCCGTAACCGCCACAGGTCGAATCGATCGCGATCCCGTTCCAGCTGGCGGCGTCGAACACGGGGGTGCCGCTCGGAACGCGGACCTCGAGGTGCGCTTGCGCGTGGGGCGCTTGCGCCTGGTGCGCTTGCGCACCGCCGTCGGGAACGAACCGCAGTCGCACTCGCTGCGTGCCGTCATCGGGGGCCGGGGCCTCCTCGCGCTCCCTTCCGCGGCGCTTCGGCGAAGGCGCGCTCACGTCGCTGCCGCCGCCTCCAGCGCCGCCTTGCGCGCGCGGTGCGCGGCGATCCAGCTCGCGCCCCACGCGTCGTGCCCGAGCAGCAGATCAGATGCACGCACGCTCTGCACGCAGACCTCGGCGGTCGACATGATCGCGCTCGTCAGCCCCGCCGCCATCGCCATCGGCAGGAAGCCGGCGTTCAGCACATGCCGCTGCGGAAGGCCGAAAGACACGTTCGAGGCGCCGAGGCACATGTTCACGCCGAGCTGATCGCGGATCAGGCTGATCGTCGCGAGCGTCGTGGTGACGGCTTCGGTGTCGGCACCGACGGTCATCGCCAGCGGGTCGATCACGATGTCCTCCGGCGCGATTCCGTAGTCGCCCGCGGCGCTGATGATCTTGCGAGCGAGGTCGAGCCGCTGCTGCGGGGTCTCGGGGATGCCCGTCTCGTCGTTCGCCAGCGCGATCACGGCGGCGCCGTGGCGCGCGACCAGCGGCAGGATCTCCTCGAGCCGCTCATCCTCAGCGGTGACCGAGTTCACGAGCGCCTTGCCCTCGTAAACGGAGAGCCCGGCCTCGAGCGCCTCGATCACCGACGAGTCGATGCAGATCGGCACGTCGACGGCCGCCTGCGCGGCACGGAGCATGCTCTTCAGCAGCTCCGGCTCGTCGACCAGCGGGATGCCGGCATTGATGTCGAGCATGTCGGCTCCCGCCTCGACCTGGGCGACCGCGTCGAGTGTCACCTGCGAGGTGTTGCCGCCGCGCAACTGCTCGGCGAAGAGCTTTCGTCCCGTCGGGTTGATCCGCTCGCCGATGATGCAGAACGGCTGGCCTGATCCGATCGTGACGGTCTTAGACCGCGACCGGAGCACTGTATCCATTGGTCTCCCTTTCGACTCGGGGCGGGATGCCCAGGCGTGCGCACAGCTTTGCGATGCCGGCGTCTTTACGGAACGAGATGAAGTGAAGGCCGGCGACACCAGGTTGAGCGAGGGCGTGAGAGGCGAGCTCGTACGCAATCTCGAAGCATTCGCTCTCCGCATCCCGGGCGCGCTCGACGCGGGCGATGGTCTCAGGCGGCACGTCGATCCCCGGCACGCGCGTGGCGATGAATCGCATGCCGCCCACAGAGCGCAGGATGCAGATCGACGGGATCAAGGCCACCCGCTCGCTGAGGCCCGTCTCGGCGGCGGAGCGTACGAAGCGCTCGAGCAGCTCCGAGCGGTAACAGATCTGCAGCTGCAGATAGCGCGCACCAGCGAGCGCCTTCATCGCCGCGCGGCGCACGCGGTACTTGTACGGTGGCGCGCCCGGATTCTCGACCGCGCCGAGCAGAAAGTGCGGGTGCGGCGTGATCGGCCGTCCCGAGAGGTACCGACCGCGCTGGAGCGTGCGCGCAAGTGACAACAGCTGTGGCGCGTCCAGGTCGAATACGCGGCGGGCCTCCGGCTCGTCGCCGGCGCTCACGTCGTCGCCGGTCAGACAGCAGATGTTCTCGATCCCGTGCATCGCCGCTCCGATCAGGTCGGCCTCGAGGGCCAGCCGGTTGCGGTCCCTGCAGGACAGCTGCATAACCGGCTCGACGCCGGCCTGGATCAGCCCGATCGCTACCGCCAGAGGCGAGCAGTGCGCATGCGCGGAGGGGTTGTCGGTCGCATTAAATGCGTCGACGAACGCCTCCATCGGCGCGAGCTGCCGCTCGATCTCCGCGTGGGCGCCACCGTCGATTACGGGAAGCTCCGCGGTGACGACGAACTCCCGTGCCGCGAGCTTGCGCTCAAGTCTCGACATCGGCGCCCAGCGGCCACCCGGCCGGCGTCTTGCGGTCGCGGCCGGTGATCAGGTTGATCCAGGCCGACGTGCCGCGAAGGCGGTTGTCGACCGGTGGGCGCAGCTCGTCGATGTGACCGCGCCAGACCGGGAGCCGCTCGGAGCGTTCGTAAGCTGCCGTCCACACGCAGCGCATCTCGGGCTTGACCTCGCAATGGCCGTCGGGACGCACCCCGCCGCACGGCCCGTTGCGGAGCGTCTTGGGACAGTTCATCGGGCAGGTCAGGCCGGTCGAGTGAAGGACGCACTGCCCGCACATCTGGCAGCCCCAGACCGGGCCCTTGACCGCGTGCTCGGCGCGGGCGACGAGGGCGGCGGCTCGGGCGGGGGCCGGGGACTGCGCCAGGGCCGGGGCCGGCGCAAGCGCCGCGGCGAACTTCCTCATGCCGGGACGCGCTCCCGTTTCAGCTGGATCAGTTCCTTGGCCTTCTTCACCGCCGAAGAGGCATCCGCTGAATAGCCGTCCGCGCCGACCGCGTCTGCGTACTCCTGCGTCACCGGCGCGCCGCCGACCATCACGATCACCTGGTCGCGGATACCGGCCTTCTGGAGCGCGTTGATGTTCGCTTTGAACATCGGCATCGTCGTGGTGAGGAAGGCGGAGAACCCGACGACGTCCGGTTTGTGGACCTCGATCTGCTCGACGAACTTCTCCGGCGGGACGTTGACGCCGAGGTCGATAACGGTGAAACCGGCGCCCTCGAGCATGATGTTGCAGAGGTTCTTGCCGATGTCGTGGACGTCGCCCTTGACCGTGCCCATCAGGAACGTCCCGACCTGCTGGGTGTCCGTCTCGGCCAGCAGCGGCCGCAGGATGTCGAGCGCGCCCTGCATCGCACGCGCCGCGATCAGCATCTCGGGCACGAAGTAATCGCCCCGCTCGAACCGGGCTCCGACCTCCTCGAGCGAGGGGATCAGCCCGTCGTAGAGCATCCGCTCTGGCTCCAGGTCCTGGGCCAGTCCTTCGTTCACGCCGTCGATGACGGCCGGAGCGTTGCCGACCAGTGTCTCGTCGTAGAGAAGCTGCAGGATCTCCTCGTGTGTCATGCGGCCTGCTCTCCTTCCTCGCGGTGGCCCAGGCGCCGGCTCAGCGTTCTCGCTTCGTCGACCAGGATCGGTTGTAGTTCGAGGATCCGCTGCGCGGTCATCCGCAGCGTCGGACCCGTGATGCTGAGCGCGGCCACCACGTCCCCGCGCACTCCGCGCACGGGTACCGCCATCGCGGCCAGACCGGGCTCGAGCTCGTCGACAGCGGTTGCGAAGCCCTGGTCGCGCACCACCTCGAGCTCGGACTCCAGGAGCGCGGGGTCGGTGATCGTGCCGGGGGCGTGCTGCCGCAGCGGTTCCGCGGGGAGGGGTGAGCGCCCGAGCGCCATGAACACCTTGCCGACGGCGGTGCAGTGGTAGTCGACCGAGCGGCCGAGCCACTGGCCGGTACCGAGGAAGTGGCGGCTGTCCACCTGTGCGACATGCTCGACGCCGTGGCTCGCCGGGACGGCGAGGTTGATCGTCTCGCCGCTCGCGCCGGCGAGCGCATCGAGCGAGGGCCGCGCGAGCTCGACGAGGTTACGCTCGACCATGCTCCGCTCGGCGACGCGGAGGATCGCCGGGCCCGGCCGCAGGCGGCCACGCTCTCCGTCCTGCTCGATCAGACCACGCCGCTCGAGCGCGCTGACGAGCCGCGACGCAGTGCTCTTGGGAATGCCACTGGCCGACGCAAGCTCGGTCAGCCCTACCGGCTGATCGCTTTCGAGCACGCGCACGAGCAGATCCGCGCCGCGGTCGACTGAGGCGGTGCCATGGGCTGGGGGCTCGCGCGATTCCCTAACTTGGAACTCTTGTTCCACGCAAGATATATTAGGGCCTGCGACGCTCCGGTCAAGGGCATCCGGCCGGTCGGCCGGTGCCCGTCAAGCGCCGGTACGTCGCCGCCGGATCCGCACGCGAGAGGAGACAGCTTGTTCGTCAACGCAATGCCGCGCTACGAGATACTCAGCGAGGACGCGATCGATGTCCTCGACAAGGGCTGGCGGCGGATCGTCTCCGAGCTCGGGGTCGAGTTCCTCTTGCCGGAGGCGGTCGAGCTCTTCCGCGCCGCGGGCCAGACCGTCGAGGGTGAGAACCGGGTGCTGCTGGATCCCGAGTTCGTGCTCGAGCAGGTCGCCAAGGCGCCGCGCGAGTTCGACCTGCAGGCGCGCAACCCCGAACGCACCGTCCACATCGGCGGCGACCACATGGTCTTCGCGCCCGTGTACGGCTGCCCGTTCATCAGGGAGGGGGATGTCCGCCGTGACGCGAAGATGGCCGACTTCGAGAACCTCGTCAAGCTCTCCCAGGCCTTCCCCGAGCTCGACTCGCCGGGCGGCACGATCTGCGAGCCCGAGGATCGGCCGCTCGACTCCCGTCACCTCGACATGGTGTACGCGCTTCAGACGCTGTCGGACAAGCCCTACATGGGCTCCGTCACATCGGGCGAGAACGCCGCCGACACGATCCGGATGGGCGAGATCCTGTTCGGAGGACGCGAGGCGATCGAGCGGACCCCGGTCTCGATTTCGCTGATCAACGTCAACTCACCCCTGCGCTACGACGACCGCATGCTCGCCGCGATGTTCGAGTACGTCAAGGCGGCCCAGCCGGTGGTGATCACGCCATTCCTGCTGATGGGCGCGATGTCGCCCGTGTCCCTGCCGTCGACACTCGTCCAGCAGATCGCGGAGGGGCTCGCAGGCATCGCGCTCGCTCAGCTGATCCGGCCCGGCGCCCCAGTCGTGTTCGGGTCGTTCCTGTCGAACACCGACATGCAGTCGGGGTCGCCCTCGTTCGGAACGCCCGAGTCCGGGATCGGAGTGCTCTGCACGGGGCAGATCGCGCGCCATTTCGGACTTCCCTGGCGCGGCGGCGGCGCGCTCAACGCATCGCAGACCGTCGACGCCCAGGCGGCATACGAGTCGCTGATGACGTTCCTGCCGACGTTCCTGGCCGGCGCCAACTTCGTGATGCATTCCGCCGGCTGGCTCGAGGGCGGCCTCGTCTCCTGCTACGAGAAGTTCATCGTCGACATCGAGCTGCTCCGGGAGCTGCGGCACGAGTTCACGCCACTCGAGATCGACGAGGCCTCGCTGGCCTTTGGTGCTCACCAGGAGGTGGGGGCGGGCGGTCACTTCCTCGGCGCCGCACACACGCTCGAGCGCTTCCGCGAATGCTTCTACCGGCCGCTGCTGTCCTCGACGGAGAACTTCGACCGCTGGACCAAGAAGGGCAGCCGTGACACCGCGACGCGGGCCGGCGAGATCTGGCGCAAGACACTCGAGGATTACCAGCAGCCCCCGCTCGACGACGGCATCCGCGCCGAGCTCGAGGAGTTCGTGGTGCGGCGAAGGGCCGAGCTCGGGGATTAGCGCTGGGGGGCGGTGTTCCTTTGCGAACTGGTGGTTCGTTAAAGAGCACCGCCCCGTCCGACCACTGCAAGGACGCCAAGACCGACTCCGCGCCCACTCGCCGAGGCCGATATGAGGCCGGTATCCGTGTTTACCCGATCGCTTGGCGGACGTGTCACCCACTGTTAGAATTCCTAATCGATGACTGATATATCAGTTGCTCGCGCGTGCGCTGCGAGTGCCGTCCACGTCGTGGGTGCGGAGCGTCGGGTCAGCGTTCGCCGATGACGGCTCGGCCCTCACCTCCTCGACGGCGTGGTAGTCCGCCGGCCGACGACGGGACCGCGGCGATCGCCCTGGCCCGCGCCCCGCGCGAGCTGCTTGCCGACCGGGCGTACGAGGAGCTGCGGGACCGCATCGTCACGCTCCGGATCGCGCCGGGCGCACCGATCGACGAGGACCTGATCGGGCAGCAGCTCGCGATGGGCCGGACGCCCGTGCGTGAGGCGATCAAGCGGCTCGCGCTCGAGAACCTCGTCTCGGTGTTCCCGCGCCGCGGGACGTTCGCGTCGGAGATCAACATCACCGACCTAGCGGACATCTCGGATGTCCGCGGCGTGCTCGAGGGGCATGCCGCCTTCCGGGCGGCGCAGCGGATCACCCCCGCCCAGCGCGTCCGGCTCGACGAGCTGCTGGTGGAGCTCGGCCACAGCCACGGCAGCGACGACATCGAGGCGCTGATGGCACTCGACGCTCAGGTTCACCGGTTCATCTACAGCTGTGCCGGCAACCCCTACCTGGAGGAGACGCTCGGTCGGTATTTCAACCTCTCGATGCGGATCTGGCATCTGGTGATCGACCGGCTGCCGGACATGTTCGCGCGCGTGCACGAGCACGACGACCTGCTGCGCGCGATCGCTGCAGGCGACGCGGCGGGCGCCCGCGACACCCTCGCGGATCACATCGCCACGTTCGAGTCCGAGATCCGCACCGTGCTCTGACGGCGATGCCCGTCGCTCGCCTGCGGATCTCCTGCCCCGACCGTCGCGAGATCGTGGCCGCGGCGGTCGGCTGCCTCGTCGACGCGGGCGCGAACATCATCCAGTCCGATCAGTACTCGACCGACCCGGACGGCGGGCGGTTCTTCATGCGCCTCGAGTTCCAGATCGATGCCGCCGGCCTCCAAGCGCTGCCGGCGCGCTTCTCCTCGGTCGCCGAGCGCTTCGGGATGGAGTTCAGCATCGCCCACTCGGCTCAGCGCAAGCGCGTGGCGCTGCTGGTCTCACGTCCGGAGCACTGCCTGCTCGACCTGCTGTGGCGCTGGCGACGCGGGGAGCTCGAGTGCGACATCCCGCTCGTCGTCTCAAACCACGATGACCTCCGCTCGGAGGTCAAGCTGTTCGGTGTCCGCTACGTCCACATCCCGGTCGAGCGCGGCGCGAAGGCGGTCGCCGAGGAGCGGCTGCTGGAGGTGCTGGGAGGGGAGTACGACCTGATCGTCCTCGCCCGCTACATGCAGATCCTCAGTCCCGATTTCCTCGCCCGCGTCCGCACCCCGATCATCAATATCCATCACTCCTTCCTCCCCGCCTTCGCGGGCGCGAACCCGTACGCCCAGGCACGCGAGCGTGGGGTCAAGCTGATCGGCGCCACCGCCCACTACGTCAACGAGGAGCTCGACGCCGGGCCGATCATCGAGCAGGACACCGCGCGGATCACTCACCGCGCGAACGCCGACACGCTCGCACGGATCGGGCGCGACATCGAGCGGACCGTCCTCGCGCGCGCCGTCCAGTGGCACCTCGAGGATCGGGTGCTGATCGACGGCAAGGGGACGGTGGTGTTCAGCTAAGGGTGCGCGGTCTGGCCGCCAGGTATTCGTCAAGCGGGGCGTCGTGTCCGAGCCGGGTCGACAGCTCGTGGGCCTGCTCGAGCGACACCCGGCCGAGGAGGCGCAGGCGCTGTGGGGCGAGCCGTAGCGACGCGCCCGATGCCGTCAGGGCGGCGATCACCGTGCCGCCGCGGTCTCGGACGGGCGCGGCGACCGCCGACAGACCAGTCTCGAGCTCGTCGACGATCGTCGCGTAGCCCTGGTCCCTCACCGCCTCGAGCTCGCGGCGCAGCCGCTCGCGGTCGGTGACGGTGGCCGGGGTGAGGGAGGCGAGCTCGCCGTCCGGCAGCTCGGCTGCGCCGAATGCGAGGAAGACCTTGCCCGCGGCCGTGCAGTGCAGTCCAAGCTCGCGCCCGATCCAGTTCGTCGCGCCGAGGAGATGGCGGCCATCCACCTGCGCGATCGCCTCGGTCGCGGCCGGTCGCGGCAGGATCAGGTTGGCGGTCTCGCCGCTCTCCTCGGCCAGCCGGCGCATGCTTGGCTGCGCCAGTTCCACCAGGTCTTCGCGTCCGATGCCAGAGCGCGCGAACCGCAGTGCCGCCGTCCCGGGCCGCAGACCCGCGCTGTTCGCGTCCCACGCGAGCAGGTCGTGGCGCTCGAGCGCGGCGACCAGGGGCGCCACATCGACCGCCGTCAGACCGGCGACCTCGGCGACCTCGGTCAGCGTTCGCGGCGAGCGCTCGAGTACGACTGCGAGCACGTGCGCGGTGCGCTCGGCAATCGGGTCCGGCTTCACGCCCGCGGCGCGGTCGCCCGTCATCGGCCACGACCACCGGGTGTGAGCACGATCGTCTGCAGCTCGGTGAACGAGTGCATCACGTTCGGGCCGCCGACGCGCCCGATGCCGCTGTCGGTCCCCGCGCGTCCCCCGAACGGAAGCTGCGCCTCCCAGTAATTGCTCGATTCGTTGATGTTCACCCAGCCGGTGCGGACACGGTCGGCGAACTCGAGCCCGGCGCCGAGGTCGGCCGTGAAGATCGCGGCCAGCAGGCCGTACGGCGAGGCGTTCGTGAGCTCGATCGCTTCTGCCAGCGAATCGATCGTCACCACCGGCGCCACCGGGCCGAACGTCTCCTCGACCGCGACCCGGGCGTCGGCGGGCACGTCGGTCAGGACCGTCGGCTCCCAATACAGCGAAGTGGCGAAACCGGCCGCCCGCGCGCCTCCGCTGATGACGGTGGCGCCGCGCGCCACCGCGTCACCGACGTGCTCGTCCATCTTGATCGCGACGGGGTCATTATTTACCGGTCCCATCGTCGTGGCCTCGTCGAAGGGGTCGCCGAGCAGGACCCGCTCCGTCACGCGTCGCGCCAGGAGCTCGACGAACTCGTCCTGCACCGCGCGGTGCACGAGGATCCGCTCGCCGGCGGTGCAGCTCTGCCCCGCGCACAGGTAGCAGGCGGTGAGGGTCGCGTCGACCGCCGCCTCGACGTCGGCGTCGTCCATCACGACCAGCGGGCCATTGCCGCCCATTTCGAGCAGGGCCGCCTTTCCCGCGGCCGCCTGTCCGACGAGCCGGCCCGTCGCCGTCGAACCGATGAACGCGATCCCGTCGGTGCCCGGGTTCCGCGCGATCTCGTCGCCGACGACCGGGCCCGGGCCGGTCACGAGATTGAACACGCCCGGTGGCAGGTCGGCGTCGGCGACGCACCTCGCGAGAGCCACCGCACAGACCGCGGTCGAAGGCGCGGGCGTCCACACGACCGCGTTACCGCACGCGAGCGCGGGGGCGATCAGCTCGGCGGGCATCGTGTACGGCCAGTTCCAGGGGCTGATCACGCCGACGACACCGCGCGGGCGCCGGACGAGCATCACGCGCTTACCGGGCGAGACCGAGTTGGGCAGCTCGCCTCCGAGGCGCTTGGCGTCCTCCGCGGCCATGCGCCAGTACTCGACCAGCTCGTCGACCTCGTCGAATGCCTCGGCGTGTAGCGGCTTGCCCTGATCGAGCGTCAGCGTGCGTGCGAGCTCGTCGCGCCGTGACTCGATGATGTCGCCGACCCCTGACATCTTCGCCGCGCGCTCGAACGCGGTCAGACGCGCCCATGCGTCGCTCGCGTCACGTGCCGCGGCGATCGCCTCGCGCGCATCGTCGCGGTCGCCCTGCGGGACGGTCCCGATCAGGTCTCCGGTCGCCGGGCTGGTGGCCTCGAAGGTCTCGCCGGCGGCGCTGGGGCGCCATTCGCCGCCGACGAACATCTCATGGGATGGGACTGCGGCCATATGGTCCGGCTCCGGTCCGTTTATCGTTGACACAATCAGACAACTGATATATAACAGCCCGATCAGCCCGTGGTCAATGGGCTCATAGAGAGAGCGGAGCGCTCGCAGGCGGGACCCCGGGGATATAGGAGGGGCAGCATGGCAGACCCACGTCACGCAGATTCTGGTTCCCCGAGGCGCCACCAGGTGCGGCGCGGAACGGAAGGTTGATCAATGGCGACACTAGAAGCACCGCCAGCTCACGCGGATACCGACGATCTCGCAGGGTTCGGCTACAAGCAGGAGCTCGATCGCTCCCTGGGTAGCTTCTCTGCGTTCGCCGCCGGCTTCAGCTACATCTCGATCCTGACGGGCGTGACGGCGCTGTTCGGGTTCGGTTACCTGACCGCGGGACCGGGGGTGTGGTGGACGTGGCCCGTCGTGATCTTCGGCCAGGTCCTCGTCGCCCTGTGCTTCATGGAGATGGCCGGCCAGTACCCGATCGCCGGCTCGGTATACCAGTGGTCTAAGCAGCTGGCGAGCGGTTTCGCGTCCTGGATGACCGGCTGGATCTACATCGTCGGCGCGATCGTCACGATCGCCGCGGTCGCCGTCGACTGGCAGGTCGTGCTGCCACAGATCACCGCCCACCTGCAGTTCTTCGGCACCTCCGCCGACGCCGGCAGCACGCTGACCAAGGGCGGAGCGCAGAACGCCCTCCTGCTCGGCGGCATCCTCGTCGTGATCACGACGATCATCAACATGCTCGGCGTCAAGCTGATGTCCCGGATCAACAACATCGGCGTCACCGCCGAGCTGTGCGGCGCCTCGCTGCTGATCATCCTGCTCCTCTTCCATCTCCACCACTCTCCGGCGGTGATCGCCCATAGCTACGGCTACGGCGCCGGTCATCCGTGGGGCTACCTCGGCGCGCTGCTCGTCGGCGGCCTCGTCAGCGCGTACGTGATGTACGGGTTCGACACCGCGGGGACGCTCGCCGAGGAGACGAACGATCCGCGCAAGCACGCGCCGCCCGCGATCATCCGCGCGATCGCGGCGGCGGCGATCATCGGCGGCCTGGTGATCTTGTTCGCGGTCATGTCGAGCAAGAACCTGGCGAACCCGAAGATCGGGGCCTACGGCCTGCCCTATGTGATCAAGCAGGCTTTCGGCAATGCGACAGGGAACGTGTTCCTCGCCGACACGGCGCTGGCGATCTTCGTCTGCTGCCTGGCGGTTCAGACGGCCACGATCCGGATGCTGTTCTCGATGGCGCGGGATAACCGGCTGCCGTTCGGGTCCTCGATCGCGCGCGTCTCCGGGGATCGCAAGGTGCCGGTCGTGCCGGCGCTCGTCACCGGCATCCTGACGCTCGTGCTGCTGGCGATCAACGTCGGCAACCAGAGCGCGTTCTACGTGCTCACCTCGCTCGCGATCATCATGTTCTACCTGGCCTACCTCGGGGTCACGGTGCCGATGCTGATCCGGCGCTTCCGCGGCACCTGGCCGAAGAAGAACTGGGGGCCCTACTTCTCGCTCGGTCGCTGGGGGACGCTCGTCAACGTCCTCGCCGTGCTCTACGGCGTGCTCGTCACGATCAACCTGATGTGGCCCCGCAACGCGATCTACAACTCGGTCGGTAAGGCGCACTGGTACTGGCAGTGGTCTCCGGAGCTGTTCGTCGCGATCGTGCTGATCATCGGCACGCTCTACTACTTCCTCGTGCAGGTGAAGAAGTCCTCCGACGTGCTGGCCGAGCATCGGGTCGACATCCCGATCGCGGCCCCCAGGGGCGACGCGTTCCCGTGATCGCCGCCGGTGAGTTCGACTATGTGATCGCGGGCGGCGGCACCGCCGGATGTGTCGTCGCGGCGCGGCTGACCGAGGATCCGTCCGTCAGCGTCCTGCTACTCGAAGCCGGCCCGTCGGATGTCGATGACCCGGCGATCCTCCGGCTCGACGCCTGGATGTACCTGCTCGACTCCGGCTACGACTGGGATTACCCGATCGAGCCGCAGGAGAAGGGCAACAGCTTCATGCGCCACGCGCGCGCGAAGGTCCTAGGCGGGTGCTCGTCGCACAACTCGTGCATCGCGTTCTGGACGCCCAAGGAGGACCTCGACGAGTGGGCGGCGATGGGCTGTGAGGGCTGGAGCGCAGCGGACTGCTGGCCGCTGATCGCGCGCCTGGAGACGAACGACGGGCCCGGTGAGCATCACGGCCGCAGCGGACCGGTCAACATCCGCACCGTGCCGCCGAACGACCCATGCGGCGGCGCGATCCTCGAGGCTGCCGCGGAGGCCGGTCTCCCCACGAGCCACTTCAACGAGGGCTCCACGGTCACGAACGGCGCCGGCTGGTTCCAGATCAATTCCGCGGCCGACAACACGCGGATGTCCTCCTCGCACGCCTACCTGCACCCGCTGATCGGCAAGCGCCCGAATCTCGAGGTTCGCACCGGCTGCTGGGTCAAGCGCGTGGCGCTCGAGGATGGCAGGGCGGCCGCGGTGGAGTACCTGACGCCCGACCTCCTGACGCAGGCCTCGGCGCGGGCCCGTCGCGAGGTGATCCTCAGCGCCGGCGCGATCGACACCCCCAAGCTGCTGATGCTGTCAGGGATCGGCCCCGGGAAGCACCTGCAGGAGCTCGGAATCGAGACGATCGTCGATTCGCCCGGTGTCGGCGAGAACCTCGACGACCACGTCGAGGGAATCGTCCAATGGGACGCCAAGCAGCCGATGGTCCGCACATCGACGCAGTTCTGGGAGATCGGGCTGTTCTCGACCTCGGAAGCGGGGCTCGACCGGCCGGATCTGATGATGCACTACGGGTCGGTGCCTTTCGACATGAACACGGCGCGCTGGGGGTATCCGACGACGGAGAATGGCTTCTGCCTGACCCCGAACGTCTGTCGCGGCCAATCGCGCGGAACCGTGCGGCTGCGCTCGCGCGACTACCGTGACCGCGCGCGGGTCGACCCTCGCTACTTCACCGACCCCGACGGACACGACGAGCGCGTGATGGCATACGGGATGCGGCTCGCGCGCCGGATCGTCTCCCAGCCCGCGATGGCCGCTTGGGCGGGCGCTGAGCTTGCCCCCGGCCCCGACGCCCAGACCGACGACGAGCTGATCGACTACATGCACAAGACCCACAACACGGTCTACCATCCCGCCTGCACCGCGCACATGGGCCCCGACTCCGATCCGCTCGCGGTCGTCGACCCGAGGCTGCGGGTGCGCGGCGTGCAGGGCCTGCGTGTCGCCGACGGCTCGATCCTCCCGTTCCTACCCGCGATCAACCCGTGCATCACGACGATGATGATCGGCGAGAAGTGCGCGGACATGCTGAAGCAGGACGCGGGAGCGGTCGCCGAGCCAGTGGCGCCGCCGGCCGTTTGACCGATTCGGCGGCGCCGCCAGCGCCCGAGGTGAGCCGCTTCCTGCGCCTGCACCCTCCGTTCGATGCGCTCGACCCCGACGTGGTCGATCGCGTGGCGGGCGCCGTCGAGGTCGAGTCTCACCGCGCCGGTACGACGATCTTCTCGCAGGGCGCGCGGCCGGTCGAGCATCTGCGCGTCGTGCGCGGCGGAGCCGTCGAGATCGTCCACCACGGTCGCGTCCTCGACCTGCTCGGCGAGGGCGAGCTGTTCGGCCACGCATCGATGCTGTCCGGGCTGCCGACGGGGTTCGAGGCACGGGCGGCGGAGGACGTCGTCTGCTACCGGATCGGCGAGGAGATCGCCCGCGAGCTGCTGGCCGCGCCGGCCGGGCTCAGGTTCGTCGCGCGCTCGCTGCTCGAGGCGAACGACCTCAGCGCCGCGGCGCCGCCGAGCGATCCGGCGCACCAGCCGGTCGGCGCTCTGATCCGCGGCGCACCGGTGGTATGCGCGCCGGACACGACGATCGGTACGGCGGCGCAGATGATGACCGCGGCGGCGGCCAGCTCACTTGTCGTCGACCTGGGCGACGGCTCGCTCGGGATCCTCACCGACCGCGACCTGCGCACCCGCGTCCTCGCCGCCGGGACGCCGGGCGACGCCCCGGTGTCGGCGGCGATGTCGGCGCCCGCGTACACGTGCCGGCCCGACCGGCTGGGAAGCGACGTGCTGCTCGACATGCTCGACCGGGGCTTCCGGCATTTCCCGGTCGTCTCCGCCGCCGGCGAGGTCCTCGGCGTGGTCGAGGACCTGGACCTCGTCGTGATGCAGACACGATCGCCGTTCTTCCTGCGCCAGCGGATCGCCAGGGCGCGGGACGTAGATCAGCTCGCCGCCGCCGCCGCCGAGCTACGTCCGATGGTGATTGCGATGCATGGCGCCCACGTCGCCGCCATCAACATCATGGCCGTCTACGCCGTCGTCGTCGACGCCCTGACCCGCCGCCTGCTCGAGCTCGCGATCGCCGGCGCCGGCGAGCCGCTCGCGTCGTTCGCGTGGCTCGCCCTGGGTAGCCAGGCGCGGCGTGAGGCGACCCCCAGCTCGGATGTCGACAGCGCGATCGTCTGGTTCGGGGACATCGCAGAAGCGGAGATACGACCACATCTTCACGCGATCGCGACGACCGTCGTCGCCGGGCTCGAGCGCTGTGGGTTCCCGGCCGATTCCCACGGCGCGTCGGCATCGAGCCTGACCTTCGTACGCTCGCTCGAGTCATGGCAGAGCGCCGCCCGCAGCTGGATCTCCGATCCGACCCAGGAGAAGGCGTTGATCCTCGTCTCGGTGCTGGTCGACAGCCGTCCGGTGTGGGGCCTGCACACCGGCACCCCCGTCGCCGACACGTTCCGCCTCGCGCCGACCAACCCCGCGCTGCTCCGCCTGCTCGCCCGGTTCGCGCTCTCCTGCCGCCCGCCGACGGGCTTCCTGCGCGGGCTCGTCGTCGAGCACACGGGAGAGCATCGGGGGCGACTCGACCTCAAGCATGGTGGAGTGATCCCGATCGTCGACCTCGCGCGCTGGGCCGGCATGGCGGCCGGGGTCACCAGCGCCTCGACGATCGAGCGGCTGCGCGTCGCCGGGTCCGTCGGCACGCTTCCGCCCGCCGACGCGCACACGCTCGAGGACGCCTTCGAGCTGGTCAGCGGGCTCCGCCTGCAGCACCAGGTCGGGCAGCTCAGCGCCGGCAAGGAACCCGACGACTACGTCGATCCGGCCACCCTCAGCCCGCTCACCCGCAGCTATCTGAAGGAGGCGTTTCACGCGATTGCGTCAATCCAGAAGCGGGTCGCCGCGGAGCTCGCCGTCGGGATCCGATGAGGAAGGACTAGGCTGGACCGATGAGCGGCGACTGGCGCGTCTGGCGACCGGCGATCTGGCTGGCGATGCTCGGCGTCGCGATCATCCTTGCGTTCAACCCGTTCATCGGCATCGCCGTCGTCGGCGGCGCGATCGGGGTGGCGATCCGTATCCGCCAGGGAATCCGGCGCGCGGCAGCCGCGGCGCCGACGCGGCCGGGCAGACGTGGACGACATTGAGCACGTATAACGTGCTTAAAAGCGTCCACCCCCGCCCTCGGGCCGGCACTGCCGCGGCGCTCAGCTGCTCTCGACGATCATCAGGGTGTTGCCGTCGGGGTCGCGGAACCAGACCAGCGGCGGGACCGGGCCGCCCATACGGCTGACCTCGGGATCGACGTCGACGCCGAGGGCCTTCAGGTCGGCGTGATCGGCGTCGATGTCGCTGGTCTGAAGGGCGATGCCGGTCTCGACGTTGCCGGTTGGCTTACCCTCGGGCGGTGGGACGATCGCGATCGTGGTCACCGCGTCGGCGGGCGCGACCTCGACCCAGCGGTAACCGTTACCGAACGGGGTATCCACCCGCTTCTCGAAGCCGAGCTTGTCTACGTAGAATTCGATCGCGCGGTCCTGGTCGGAGACCGGTATGACCACGGTGTTGATCTTGCTGATGCGAGTCTTGGTGTTGGGCACGATGTCCTCCTCGGGTTGAATGACAGTGGTTGAGACCGGCGCGAGCGGCTCGTCTCATCGCTGCGGGTCACTCGGCCGCCTCGGACGGTGCGTCGCTCTCAGCGCGGCCGCCATGCAGGATCGCACCGATCTCGCTGTACATGGCGATCGACGGACCGCCGACGAGCTCCCAGGAGCGCGCGATTCCGATCAGGAAGCAGACGATCACCAGCACCGCAATGATGTCGACCGAGTTCGCGTCGTTGGGCTGCGCGATCACCCGCAGCCCGAACACAAGCTGGACCGCAAACGTGACCGCCAGTCCCGTGAGAAACACCGCGTCGCGTATCTCGCCCGGCTGCGACCGGCGTACGCGGACCAGCGAAAGGACCGACGCGCCCACGAACAGGAGCCCGATCACCGCCACGACGAATGCGCTCCAGCCGACCTGCTCGCCCGGCACAAGGGCGAACAGAGAGACCGTCAGCGCGTTTGTGAACGCCGTCAGCGCAGCCGACGCGCGCACGCGGTGGCGCTGCGCCGCGTCCTCCTTGGTGAGCCGCTCCTGGGCGACCGTGATCGCGACGAACAGGAGCCCGATCAGAGCGCCGGCGACGCTGGCCGATGCCGCGAAGAAGCTGTGGAGGTTCGACGGTGTCACGGGCGCATGGTTGCCCACGCGGCGGACATCTGAGCGCTAGCGGCGCCAGAAGATCTGCGGCAGGCTCGCCGGCCGCTCGCGCAGTGCACGCCCGAGCTCTCGTGCCAGCTCCCCGGCCAGCCCGCGACGTGGCACGGCGCGACTCAGCGTCCGCAGCCATCGGCGGTCGAGGCCGAAGGCGAGCAGCCCGCCGCCGAGGTCGACCAGATCGGCGATTCGCACCGCCTCGACCTCGCCTCCGTGCGCGAGCTGACTGCGCAGCTCATGATGGCGGTCGATCGCCTCAGCGCAGCGCTCGGTTCGAGGCGCACTCCAGCCGTGGGCGCTCAGCAGCTCGCGCGCCAGCGCGGCGCCGTCGGCCGTGTACACGCCGCCGCGGGATGCTCCGGGGTAAAGGCCGATGTCATGCAGGATCGCGGCAACGGTGAGGATCTCGCCGTCGAGGACCCAGCCGCGCCGGTCGGCCAGCGCCGCCGCGATGTGCCGGACCCGCAGGCAGTGCCGCTCCATCGGCCCCTCGGCGCCACCAGTCGCGACACGCAGCCTCTCCAGTGCGTCGCGCGCGGCCGCAGTGCTCGCCAGCTCCTCGAAGCCCTCCATATCGTCGCGAATCATTGCGCGCCTGATCGCCCGTTGCGATGCGGCACCGGAGTGCTTAGACCTCGGGAGCAGGCCGCTCCCGCTCACGTCTCAGCACACGGAGCAGCTCCTCGTACGGGCCCGCCAGGTAGGCATCGTCTCCGGCCTGCAGCCGCGTCCCCCGGCGAGGTGGATGCTCGAGCTCGCCCCGGGATGCGGCGCGGTCGATCGCGATCACCCTGATACGAGCTGACAGTTCACTCATCGCGAGACCCTCGAGTCCGCCGCCGTGGCGGATGTGGAGCCGGGCGAGTAGGAACGGATGGCTGCCGACATAGAAGCTGTAGAGCACCTCGAGCCCGAGCGCTGCGCCGACGAACCAGGGGGCCGCGATCGCGACCGTCGACCAGACGTGCCTGAAGTCGAAGCTCTGCTCGAGTCGCCTTCCGAGCTCGCGGTCGAACACGCGTAGGACGACGGGCACTTCGACCCAGCGGTCGCCGAGCCGGTCACGCACCGCGAGGCCGGTCTCGATGTTGGTCAGGTCGTCCGAGGTGACGATCGCGACAGACGCGGCTCGAGAGAGATTGACCGAGTCGAGTGTCTGACCGAGCGTCGAGTCGCCGAGCACGAGCGGTACGCCGCGCTGGCGGACCTGGTTGAGGTAGCGGTTGGTCTCGTCGCGCTCGACTACCACGACCTCCCGGCCGCGGGCGAGGAGTCCGTCGAGCACCTCCATCCCGACCGATCCGAGGCCGACCATCACCACGTGTCCGCGCATCCCGGGAATGCGTGCCTGACCGAGCGACTGTGCGATCCGGCGCGAGACGAGCGTGTTGGTCAGGAGCGCGAAGATCGTCGTCACGAGCGTCGTGCCCGCGAGGATCAGGCAGATCCCGAAGATCTCGATCCACGTCGGCTGGGTCGAGAACGAGAAGTCGCCGAAGCCGACCGTTGCGATCGTCTCGACGGTGAAGTACATAGCGTTGATCACGCCGAGATCGTGCCCGGAGCGCGTCACGTATCCGAAGTTCAGGGTCAGGGTCGACACGACGAGCAGGGCGAGCGCGCACATAAGTGCGACCCGCAGAGAGTGGCCCCCATCGCTCATCACGTTGCCGATCAGGCGGCGCGCCATCCCGACCGCGCGGTGGCCCGCCTGCACCACATCGGCCCCAGGCGTCGGGGCGGAGCGGATTCCCGCGGCGGCGAGCTCCTCGGGGGTGCCAAGCAGTGTGATCCGGTCGTGCTCGCCGACGCGCTGGTCACGCCCCGGGCAGACGATCGGCTCCTGCTCGGCGTTGGTGGCGACGCCGAGCGGGACCAGGCTCCCGTACAGCTCTCGAAGCGTGCCGGGCTTGGGGGCGATCACCTCGATCGTCACGAATTGCGTCGAGCCGAGCGAGATGTCGTGCGCGCGCCGTCCGAGGCACGCCTCGATCACCGAAGGCGCAAACAGCGCCGCCACGTCGAGCACGGTCGCCGCTCCTGTGACCTCTTCAACGGCCCGCGCGACCGCGGGATTGTCGAGATGCGCGACGATCCGGACGTCGGGCCGCAGGTCCCGCACCAGCAGGACCGTTTCCAGCGTTCTGAGGTCGCTCGACTCGATGCAGACGACGGCGGCGGCGCCTGCGATTCCGGCGTCGTAAAGCGGCTCGCTCAGGTGCGCCCCGCGCGGGAGCTGGGGGATCCCCCAGCCGCGTACGACGCGCGCGAATCGTTCGTCAGCCTCATCCTCGAGCACCACCACTCGGGCGCCGGCCAGCTGCAGCTGCTCGACGGTCCGCAGGCCGACCTCGTGCAGGCCGCAGACGATCACGTGATCCACCCAGTCGCGACAGCCGGTGGGCGTTCCAGCCCTGCTCAGGCCTGACAACGCCCGGTCGACGGCCCGGCTGTCGTCCTCGAGTGCTTCGGCCACCCCAGAATCCTGTCCGACGGCTCCCGCCGTGCCCATGGCCCGAGGGCGGATATCTGGCGTGGATCGACCGCCCGATGGCAGGCGGTCGGGTCGTTACGCGGCCTGCCGCTCGAGGACTCGCTCGGCTTCGAGCGGGATGTAGCGGGCCAGTTCGGGGTCGTCGGCTGAGTTCTGCTCGCCCGCGTCGTCGCGCGTTCGCAACACGGTCAGCGCGATCACGATCCCGATCGCGATGCTCGCCGCGCCGGCGGCGAACGCAAGGTGGTAGCCGCTGACGAGGGAACCGGCGAGAGTGTGCCCCTGCGCGACGTCCGCCATCGCGATCGTCAGGAGCGGCATGAACGCACTGCCGATGCCCAGGCCGATCGCAAAGTAGGCGAGGAAGATCGTCGGAAAGAAGGCGGTGTCGACGCCGGCGGTGGCGAGCAGCGCAAGGCCGACGATCACCGTGCCCATGCCAAGGATCAGCAGCCGCATCGGGCCGAAGCGATTGATCAGGCGGGCTGTGACTCCGAGCGACAGAATCGCCACCGTCACCGTCCAGGGCATGAACGCAAGGCCGGTCTGCAGCGCGCTGTAGTGGCGCACGTGCTCGAGGTAGAGCGTGCCGAGGAAGAATGTCGAGTACATCCCGGTGACGAGGAAGCCCCGCACGGCACTTGCGCCGATCAGGCTCCGTAGTCGCAGGATGCGAAGCGGCATGATCGGATTCTCGATCCGCGACTCGAGCGTCAGGAACGCTCCCATCAGCGCGAGTGCAACGCCACCGAAGCCGAGCACCTGCGGCGAGCCCCAGCCGTGGCTGGTCGCTTGCACGATCGCGTAGACGGCGATCATCAGCGACAGGGTGACGAGGATGGAGCCGAGCCAGTCGACGCCGTTCTTACGGGCGAGGCCCGGGCGCGTTTGCGCGCCGTCGGCGGGGATCAGTGCCCTGCCGAGCGCGATGGTGGCAATGCCGATCGGGAGGTTGACGAAGAAGATCCAGTGCCAGCTGAGCGCCTCGGTCAGCGCGCCGCCGGCAAGTAGGCCGAGAGACCCGCCGGCGACGGCGACGAAGACGTAGGCGCTCATCGCCCGCGCGCGGTCGGCCGGCTGCGGGAACTCGGTGACGATGATGGCGAGGATCACCGACGCCTGCAGTGCGGCGCCGATGCCCTGGGCGAAACGGGCGGCGATCAGAACGCCCTGACTCGGCGCCAGGCCGCAGAGAGCAGACGCGGCGGTGAACAGGACGACTCCGGTGAGGAACACCCGCTTGCGACCGAGCAGGTCGCCGAGGCGCCCGGCGAGCAGCAGGAAGCTTCCGAACGTGATCAGGAAGGCGTTGATCACCCAAGTGAGGTTTCCCTGGCTGAAGTGGAGGTCGCGCTGGATCGCGGGAAGCGCGACGTTCACGATCGTTGTGTCGAGGACGATCATCAGCTGCGCGAGGCAGACGACCGCGAGGGCCATCCGCTCGAAGCGGCGTGGCGCCTGGTCAGGCGAGCAATGAGCGATCGACCGCGCGGGCGACCTGCTCGCGGGAGCGAGCGCGAACTGCGCTGCGCAGGGCGACGCGCCAGCGTTCTGGCGTCGCACGCGGGTGCTTGAGCCCGAGGTCTGCGAGTACCGCGCTCTGATCGACGTGAGCGGCGATCTGTTCGGCGCGGCGCTGGGCGGCGATGTGTTGGGCGTGCACCAGCTGCGTGCGCCCACGTTCGCCGGCGAGGCTCATGAGGTCCTCCGCCACCAGGGGCACGGCCCGCCGCGCGCATTTCTCCCAGGGCGCGTCGGCCGCCGAGTCGACGACGACCTGCCGGACGACACGCCAGCCCGCGTGGTGGGAATCGCAGCGGGCAACGAGGAACCTTGCGAGCGCCTCGGCCACCCCCAGCGCTCCCGGGTCTGACCCGTGGCGGTCCAGATGCCGTAGCGCCGCACCGACGTGGTTGCCGTTCTCGACCGCCTTGGCGAGCTGAGTCGCGGTCCGGTGCGGCGTTCGCTGTCTGTCGTTGATCCCTTCACCGTACTCGGGTGCCGTCACGGTGTTGTCGGAGTGGTGGTGCTGATCGTCGGCACCGTGATCGCGGTCGTCTGGGCTTCGGTCTGCGTCGCGGTACTCGTCGTGGGCGTAGTTCCGGTGGTCGTTGTCGTCGTGGCCGGCTGCGGTGCCGCAACTGTCGTGGTCACTGTCGCGGACGTGGCTGTCGTAACCACGGTCCTCACGCCTGGCCTCTGCTTCGGCTTCGTGTTCGCAGAGCCGCCGAAAAAGGTCGTGGGCTGGCCGTTGCCGGTGATCGAGCGTCCCGCGAGTAGGTCGGTGACGGTGTAAAGACCGACGACGATTGCGAAGGCGATCAGGCCGGTGACGAGCACCAGCCGCCAGTGCGGGCGCCATCGACCGGCCTCGACGGGGCCGGGCGGCGCGACGGGGCCGGGCGGCGCGACGGGGCCGGGCGGCGCGACGGGGCCGGGATCCGGCGCGGCTCTGGCGGGCCCGCGCACGGCAGCGCGCCCCGGTGGCGTCGGCATCCTCTTGGCAGTCCGCGTGACCGTTTGCACCGGACGGCGCAGGAACTCAGAAACGAGCGCAACGATCACGGGCGCGGTGGCCGCGCCGATGAGCGTCCCCGCGCCCCAGATCCGGGCGACCGCGAATGACGCCGCGGCAGACGCGACGCTGGCGATGATCAGCGTCTGGGGCGAGACGCGGCTGCCACGCGGGCTCTCGCTGTGATCCGTCTGGGGCATGTCGACCTCGGGTTAGTGGACCCTAGAAGTCAGATCGTGCTGCCCGCCCGCGCTAGCCCGACATCACGATGAATGCCCTCCGGGAACCACGCTATCAGTCGCGAGCGTTGGGCTGGTTTGCGAAACTGACCGACATGGGTGCCCATCTGCTGGTGTTCATCGGCGTCGCGGCGATCGTGATCGTGGTCCCCGGCCCGGATACCGCGGTGGTGACCAAGAACGTCCTGCTCCACGGCCGCCGGGCTGCGCTCGCGACGTCGCTCGGAGTCAGTGCCGGCATCTCCGTATGGACGCTTGCCGCCGCCGTTGGGGTCGCGTCCCTGGTGCGCGCGTCAGCCGTGGCGTTCACGGTTCTGAAGCTGATCGGCGCGCTCTACCTGATGTGGCTCGGGCTCCAGGCGCTGCGTGCGGCCGGCCATACGCACACCGGCGGACAGCCTTCGCAGACCGCGAGAGCGAAGATCAGCGCGCTCGGTGGGTTTCGCCAGGGGTTTCTGAGCGACCTGGCCAACCCCAAGATCGGGATCTTCTTCACGAGTCTGCTGCCCCAGTTCGTCGATCCCGGGCGTCCGGTCCTGGTCCCGTTCCTGGCACTCGGAGCCGTGTTCGTGCTGATGACCGTGCTGTGGCTGTTCGCCTACTGCATGGTCGCGGCGCGCGCGGCTGAAACTCTGCGGCGCCCTCGGGTCGCCGCTGCGCTCGACCGCATCAGCGGGATCGTCCTGATCGCGATCGGGATCCGCGTCGCGACAGAGCGCCGCTAGGCGAACGGCCCCCTGTCCTAGCCCGATCCGAGTGGGCCGGCCGCCTTGACCCTGATTCGGATCGCCGGGGCGTTCAGGTACGCGAGTGGCAGCTCCTCGACCTCGACGATCTCAACCGCGTCGGCGTCGGCGCCCGCGCGGACTGCCTGCGCGCGCGCAAGGCTCCTGGCCTCCTCTAGCACTGCAGGTCGCCCGCCTTCACCGAGGTGAAAGACGCGATCGACCTGTCCCGAGACCGATGCGATCGCGGCGCCGATCGCGTTCGCGACGTCGTGATGCGGCGGTCGTATCACCTCGCTGATCCCGGGCAGCCGGTCAGGCGCGAGCACGGCGCCGCCGCCGACGACGATCAGCGGCCGTTCTCCCTTGCGCCCTTTCGCCATGTCGACGGCGTCGGCCAGCATCGCATCGGCCTGCTCGAGTCCACGTCCGAGCAGCTCGTGCGCATCCTCGCCCGGCATCATGCTTCCGATCCGGGCGCGTCCCGCGAGGACTGCGGCGTCCGTGAGGGTCGGCGTGTCGCCGCCGAACACCAATGCCCGCTCGCTCAACGAGTATCCGACGCTGGCCGGGCCAAGCTGGACGCTTTGCCCGTCGCGGCCGCTGAGGACGCTGCCGCCGCCGAGCCCGATCGCGACCAGGTCGGGCATCCGCAGGCTGGTGCGGATGCCGCCGATCTCGACAGCAGCGCTCGACTCGCGGGGAAAGCCGTTGACGAGGACCCCGATGTCAGTCGAGGTGCCGCCGATATCGGCGATCAGGGCGTCGTCCGCGCCGCTAAGGAATGCTGCGCCCCGGATCGAGTTCGCGGGGCCGGACCCGATCGTCAGCACCGGGTAGCGCAGCGCATAGCCGAGCGCCATCAGGGTGCCGTCGTTCTGCGCCAGAAAGGTTGCGGGATGCATACCATGCGCCTCCAGCGCCGCGTCGAGGGCGGCGGTCACCTCAGCGGTGACGCCGACGAGCGCGGCGTTGAGTGTTGTCGCGTTCTCGCGCGCGATCAGACCGAGGCTGCCGATCTCGTGGCTGAGCGAGACATGCACGTGCTCGCCGATGACGCGCCGCACGATCTGCTCTGCCTCCAGCTCGTGCCGGGCTGAGACCGGCGCGAAGACGCTCGAGATGGCGACGCCATCGGCCTCGCCGGCGACGCTGTCGAGAAAGCGGCTGAGGTCGTCTCGGTCGAGCGGGACGATCTCGCGTCCGTCGTACTCGATCCCCCCGGCGATGATCCGCTCTCCCGCGGAGACGATCGCGCGCAGGTCGGCGGGCCAGCCGAACAGCGGCCGCACAGCGGTCGTTGAAGGAGCCCCAATCCGTACGACGGCGACCCGCTTGAGGTTGCGTCGCTCGATCACCGCGTTGGTCGCGTGGGTGGTGCCGAGCATCACGTGAGTAAGCCGACCCTGATCGACGGCCGGGTCAGCCAGCACCGCATCGAGGGCGGCCTTGATCCCCCCGGTCACGTCGGCGGTCGTCGGACGCTTGGCCTTGGCGAGCAGCCGGTCGCTCTGGTCGAGCACCACGGCGTCGGTGTTGGTGCCTCCGACGTCGATCCCGACCCGCAGGTGCCCGTTCACTGCAGTTGCTCGAGCGGCACGTAATCGAATTCATAGCCGAACGCCCGCGGGCCTGTGAGCGTCAGCCCGCGCGGTGTGCGCCAGATCGGGTTGCACGGGAACGCCGCGACCGTGACCCGCTGGCCGTAACGCAGGCGCTCGGTGTGGATCGCTTCGCCGCTGTGACTGTCGAGTACGACGATCACGTCAGGCACCATCGCCCGCACCGTGTCGCCCTCGAGCGCTACCAGGTTCTCGTTCTGGATCTCCAGCCGCACCGCTCGCCCCGAATCGGCCCGCAGGCCCTCGATCAGAGCCGCACCCCGCACGAATCCCGCCGCCATCCGCCGCTCGACGTCGACGATCCTGCCTTCGATCAGCCGGCGAGCGTCAAGCTCACGCTCCAGCGCCTGAATCGGATCGCCGGAAGCGTGCGTGCGCGCCGCCATCGCCCGACCGATCCGCACGGCCAGCGTGATCGAACCGCGAGCCGTCGCTGCGCGAGCCTGCGCCGCGGTCATCGGGTACTCGGCCAGCGCGACGCGGCCCCCGAACTCGATCGACAGCGCGCGTGCAATTCGCTCCAGCGACTCACCGTCCTGTGCCCAGATCGCGACGAGGTTGGAGCGCTCCTCGGTCAACACCGACGGCGACGGGTCGACCCCGGCGATCTCCATCGTCACCTGTGACACCTTCGGAAACGCGCGCCCCATTCCGTCCGCATCGGCGATCGGAAGGCCCGCCCGCACCGCCCAGCCAATCGGCCTCAGGCCGTTCGACCCACCGATCTCGAGCGGCATCAGAGCGACCACCGTGCCGCCGATTAGCTTCCCCAGGCCCGCCAGCAGCTGCTCCCCTTCGGTTGCGGAACCGACCTTCTCCAGCGCAACCATGGGCGCCCCGACCAAGCCGCAAGGGATCACCAGGCCGTCGTCGGGAAGCTCGTCGAGGTCGACCACCCGCACCGGCCCGAACTGCTCGATCGCCTGCCCGACCGCGAGCACGCCCGTCTGCGTGTCACCACCGCCGCCCGCTCCGAGGACCGAGCATCCCCGGGCCAGGGCGGGCAGGTCCGCGGCCTCGATCAGCGTCACGCTCGGCCGAGCATAGCGCCGGCTGACGGCGCTTCGGCTACCTTGACCCTCAAGTTCTCATGCCCGCGGGCCGATGCAGGTCATGCGGACGCGTTCGGCTTGCGCATGGCTCTGGCCCTTACCCCCCATCTCGTTGTCGCCGCAAGCGACCACACCGAGAGCGTGCGGTTGGCGCTTGCGCGCGCTCGGCGCGGGTACCTCGAGGATCCTGCGGGCGCGCTCGCGGAGGGGATCCGATGCAACGAGGTGGCGCGGCTGGCCGGCAACCCGGCTCTTTGCGCCCGCGCGCTCGCCCTGCAGGGGGTTGTGTCGTTGCATCGCGCGGATCTGCGTGGTGCCCTGGCACTTGCGGTCGAGGCGGATCGTCTGTTGGAATCGAGTGACGACATCACAGCGCGGACCGAGGTTGCCGCGCTGAAGGCGCAGCTCAGCTTCTTTACCGGCTCCTACTCGGAGGCGCTGAGCCATGCCGAGCTGTCAGTCGAACTCGCTGACATCAGTGACGATGCCGGCCTGCGGATCTACGCTCGACGTGCGACCTGCCTTGTGTTCGGCAACGTCGGCGTCCCTGACTGGCGCGACCGGCTCGACGAGCTCCTTGGCCTCGCGATCGGCCTGGGCGATCGCTGGGAGGAGGCGATCTCGCGCAACGACCTCGCCTGCTACCTCCAGGAAGTGGGCGATCTAGAGGAGGCTGAGCGCGAGATCGAGCGCGCGCTCGATGTCGCACACGGCGTACCTTCGGGGAACACCTTCGCGCTTGCGGTCGTGCATTCCACCCGAGCGGACATCCGGTTGGCGGCCGGGCGCCCGCAGGAGGCACTGGCCGATGCCGAGCGGTCGATCTCCTTACTCCTGCGCAATGCGGAGCCGAACCCCTACGTGCTCGGCGTCACTGTGCGCGCCGAGGTCCAGGCGCGCATGGCGCTGGGGCACTTCGACGACGCTCAGCGGGCTGGGGAGGGAGCGCTCACATGGCTCGGCGAACGCCTACCGCAGACACGCAGCTTGATCCTCTCGACGCTCGCATCGGCGCTGCGCGAGGCGGGCAGAATCGAGCAGGCTTACGACGCGCTGGCGCGGGCAGCGGAGCTCGAGCGCCGGGCCTTCCGCGAGCTGTCGGAGCTCCAGCTCAGCCTCAAACGGGTAACGCTGGAGGTCAGTGCGGCACGCCATGAGACCGAGTCGCTGGCGGCGAAAAACCGCCAGCTCGCGGAGGCGCACACCGAACTGGAGCGCCGCACGAGGCAGCTGGAGGGACTACAGGAGCAGCTCCGCGACCAGGCGGATCGCGACTGGCTCACGGGCCTGTACAACCGGCGGTACCTGGCCCGCGAGATCGAGCGCCTGACGAAGGAGCGGTTCACGCGTCGGATGAGCCTGGCCGTCCTGGACCTCGATCACTTCAAGTCGATCAACGACCGCTTTGGGCATGACGCCGGCGATCAGGTACTCGTGCGCGTTGCCCAGCTGCTCCGTGACCTGCTCGGAGACACCGACATCGTCGTGCGAAGTGGCGGCGAGGAGTTCCTCTTCCTGATGCCGCTGACTGACACCCACGCCGCCACCGTACGCTGTGAGCGGATCCGCCAAGCGATCCACGACGCGGAATGGGATGCGATCGCCGACGGCCTGACGGTCACAACCAGCATCGGCCTTGGCTCCACGCAGGACCCGGGCGACCTCGTCGCACTGATCAGGCTGGCCGACCAGCGGCTCTACGAGGCCAAGCACGCCGGCCGCGACCGCGTCGTCGGTCCACCGCGGTAGCCTCGTCCGGGCAATGGGCCCGGGCTTCGCGTTCAGGAGGGGATTGGCTGCGCTGGCGCTTGCGCTGTGCGCCCTGGTGCCGGTTTCGGTCGCCGCCGCCCGGCCGGGCAGCGGCCGCCCGCTGGTGCTCGACGCCTACTCGCCTTTGCACCGGCGCGGCTCTCCCTTTACCCCGCCGGTCTCGAGCCCGTCGAAGCTCGCCCCGGGGCATCTCTATGTGGCCACGGTCCGCGGCACCGTCAGCTTCTATGAGGCTGTCGATTACGTTGCCCTCCAGGCTCCCTGGCAGATCATGTGCGGAGCGCCCCAGCGCGCACCGATGTTCAGCTCCGCGGGAGGGTCGGGCCGGGTCGGCGACGATGCCGAGTTCATCTTCGCGCTGCCCGCCGTGGGCCACTCCTGCGGCGACATGAAGCTCCCGCGGCCATACCCGAACTTCCAAGCGGACGCCGGGCTGGGCTGGACGCATCCGAACGCGGTGAGTCGGCAGGGGCGGGTGGAGCTCAGCCGGTCCCACACATACGAGTTTGCCCTCACCGGCACGGGTAGGCCGGTGTCGTTCCGGCTCGCCGACCCCGACACCCGCGACAACTACGGCAGCTTCGACATCTATCTGCGCAGCGCCGTGGGCGCGGACTGCGCGGGGCGCGGGCATCTGGCGTTTGGGCTCAGCCGGATGGCTTGTCTGGCGGCGACCGCCGACAGCTCGGAGGCTCCGAGCCTGCCGGCGATCCCGCAAGTAGTGGCGCTGGATCAGGCGCCGGTGGCGCGGGTGCTCCGCAGCTCGGACGTGCCTGGGGTGAATCAGGAGCTTCCCTCCGGCGCGCTCACGGTCACGCAGTTCGCAGGCCTTGACAATAAAACCCGCGCGGCTGCGGCTGCCGAGCGCCGGCTCCTGCTGAGGTGCGGATTCCGCTCGGCGGCGATCAGTGGGTTCGCTGCCCCCGGGCAACCCACACTCAGATCGGCAGCGGTGGAGCTGAGCTCGCCTCGGCGAGCGCTGGCCGCCCTCACGGCAGAGTCCGCACTGGCCGCTGGTACCCAGGCACCCGCACGTACAACGGTGCTCTCCGGCTCCGACGCCGGCTTCGCGCACGGATCGATCATCACCTTCACGCCGATCAGCGGTGGCCTCGGCGGGCTCGAGCTCCTCGCGAGCGCTGGGAACTACCTCTACACGCTGACGGCCCTGGAGAAGCCCGACACCGTCTCGCGCGAAGCCGAGGAGAAGATCCTCGGAGAGCTGATCGCACGCGGCGACCCCGCCGACACCAGGGCGCGCCTGCTCCGCTTGACGCCCACCGGCGGTGAGTTTCTCGCACGGGCTCTGAGCGATGTCGAGACGGCCGACGAGGACTACTTCGCCCCGCTCGGCGAGCTCGGGATGCCTTCGTCGAGGCGCTCAGCGCGCTCGGGCAGCAGTAAGAGCCGGTCTCAAACCGCCCGCACGCGGGGAGTTGTCCGGATATGGCTCCCGTCCCGGTAACGATCTCCGGGCGGGGTCGAGATGACTTTTCGACAACTGTTGTCGGGTTCTCATCACGCCAGAATCTGGTGTGAGGCGAATAGGGGTAGAAATCACACGGATGAGACATAGCCGCGACACGCGCGTGACAAATCGCGCACGCGGCGACCCGCGCGGCGACCCGGGCGTCGTAGCGACGCCCGGATCGGGCTCCATCGAGGAGGAGTGCCCGGACGCATATCTTCTTCACGGGATCTTTGTGCGGGCGGCGTGGATCTGCACGCCAGCTTGACGTCTCAGCAGGAGGATGGATTACGCACCAATCCGCCCGACACGCGTTGCTGATCGCGGGCGTCCCCTGCTGGGCGACACTCGAACGGGAGAACCGATGGCTGGAGTCGTAATGACACAATCTGCGAGCACACGCGACCTGCTGACCGAGATCGAGCATTCGGTCAGCGTGGGGCGGAGCCTTCCCGAGATCGATGCCGAGATCCTCGCCTCCTCTGGACTC